>ERZ795042.130-NODE-130-length-66988-cov-25.158083_pt1 | contig 66988 bp, 67 predicted proteins | sample MGYA00375126_ERZ795042 | MGnify/ENA primary metagenome ERZ795042 (study PRJEB30171, sample SAMN05518105) | compost metagenome | isolation source: Feedstock adapted compost from Newby Island compost facility, Milpitas, CA | place: USA:Newby Island compost facility...
GGGAAAGGTATGCCCCCCGTACACAGACGCTTACACATAAATCTTGACACGACCGCGAATGGCGCTCACTGACTCATAGTCGAGGCCGAGCTCGCGCGCAACGCCGGGCCGGTAGTTCGTGATTAGAACGTCAGCCCACCGGACCAGGGCCGTACGGACCTTTGCCGCCTCCGGCTGCCGAAGGTCGATGGCGATCCCGCGCTTCCCTCGATTCTGGGCGAGGAAGCCGCGAGACTCCTTCGGGATGATCTCCGCCTGGAGCCGCCACGGCTCGCCCTCAAGCGGTTCGACCTTGACGACGTCCGCCCCCATCTCCGCGAGCAGAGACGCGGCGAGCGGGCCCGCGATGATCTGCGTGCAGTCCAGGACGCGAACCCCGGCGAGCGCGCCGGCCATCATCGGCTCCTTCGATTCCTGCAATCGATGCCATCATCGTACACGCCAGGCGCAACCCGCGGCCGTCACCTCATCGCCTGCCGGTGATGGCGGACCGGTGGACGGGACCGGCCCGGGCTGTCAGGCTGGGCTCCGCCGCGCCGCGCACCGCCGACGTTGCGAGCACACGCCAAGAGGGAGGGGAGTGAGTTGAGCTCGCGCCGCTTCCAGGTCCCTGTCGCCACCTATCGGCTGCAGCTTCGCCCCGGCTTCGGCTTCCAGGAAGCCGAGGGGGTGCTGCCGTACCTGGAGCGCCTCGGGGTCTCCCACGTCTACTTGTCCCCCATCTTCGCTGCGGTTCCCGGCAGCACGCACGGGTACGACGTGGTCGATCACGGGTCGGTGAACCCGGAGCTGGGGGGTCTCGCAGGGTTTTACCGCTTCGCGCAGGCGCTCCGCGACCGGGGGATGGGGCTCATCCTCGACATCGTCCCGAACCACGTCGGAGTTCGCGGGCGAAACCCGTGGTGGTGGGACGTGCTCCAGTTCGGCCCGCGCTCGCCGTACGCCGACTACTTCGACATCGAGTGGAGCGGCAGGCCGGAGCTTCCCGCGGGCGTGCTCGTTTACCCCGTGCTGGGGCGACCCTTCGGCATCGCGCTCGAAGCCGGCGAAATCCGGCCCGCGCTCGACGATGGCGAGCCGGTGGTGACGTACTACGACCACGTGTTCCCCCTCGCGCCCCAGACCCTCCGGGATGCCATCGGGCTGCCGCCGCTCGAGGTCGAGCGTGAGCTGCGCGACCCCGCCGCCCTTCCCGCGTTCGCCGAAGCCCTGGAAGCGATGCGCTCTGCCGACGTCGAGGCAGCACGACTAGCGCTCGAGCGTTTTCGGCGGCTCATCCAGGACGAACCGGCGCTCCGGGCTTACGTCGAGTCGCGCCTTCTCGCCCTGAACGGCTCCGTCGGGGACCCGCGTTCCTTCGACCCCCTGGACGATCTGCTCGGACGCCAGCACTACCGCCTCGCCTACTGGCGAGTCTCGGCCGAGGAGATCAACTACCGGCGCTTCTTCGACATCAACGATCTGGCGGCAATCCGGGTGGAGCACCCGCCGGTGTTCGAGGCGGTACATCGGCTCCTGCTCGAGTTCGTTCGCGGAGGACTCGTGAGCGGTGTTCGCGTCGACCACGTCGATGGTCTCTACGACCCCACGCGCTATCTCGAGCGGCTCCACGCTGCACTCCAGTCCGCCGCGGCGGAAGCGGGCGTCGGGCCGGTGAGGATTTACGTCGAGAAGATCCTCGCGCTGGACGAGCAGCTCCCGGAACCGTGGCCGGTGGAGGGGACGACGGGCTACGACTTCCTCGCGCACGCGGACGGGTTGTTCGTGGACCGGGCGCAGGCTCGCGAGGCCACGGCCGTCTACGAGGAGTTCGTCGGCGCACGCCTCAGCTACGGTGGGCTCGCCTTCCGCGCCCGCCTGCAGGTGGCACGGGAGGCGTTCGCCGGCGAGATCTCGGTGCTCGCGCTCATGCTTCACCGCCTCGCGAAGCGCGAGCGGAGGTACCGGGACACCACGCTTGGCTCGCTCCGCGAGGCGATCGAGGCGGTGCTGGCCGCCATGCCCGTATACCGAACGTACATGCCAGACGACGAGCCGGCAGCACGGGATCGGGAGCTCATCTCGCGCGCGCTCGCCGAGGCGGCCCGGCGCAGGCCCGCGTTGACGCCGGAAGCGCTCGAGTTCCTGCGAGAGGTGCTCCTGCTCGAGCGTCGGCGCGAGCTGGACGCCGAGGAGCTTGCCCAGCGGGTGCACTTCCGCCGCAAGTTCCAGCAGCTCTCCAGCCCGATGATGGCGAAGGGCATCGAGGATACGACGTTCTTTCGCTACCACCGGCTCCTCTCCCTCAACGAGGTCGGCAACGAGCCGGAACGGTTCGGCGTCTCCGCGGACGAAGCGCACGCCCTCTTTGCCGAACGGGCGGCCCGCTACCCGCGGGCGATGTCGGCCACTTCCACACACGACACGAAGCGGAGCGAGTCGGTGCGGGCCCGGCTCCACCTGCTGTCGAGCATCCCCCGCATCTGGCGGCGCGAGGTGCGCGCCTGGTCCCGGATGAACGCGGCCGGACGCTCGACCCTGCACGGAGAACCGGTGCCGGAACCGAACGTGGAGTACTACCTCTTCCAGACGCTGGTCGGGGCGTGGGAAGGTCTTCCCGTCACACGAGCGTTCCGCGAGCGCATGCACGAGCACCTCACCAAGGCGCTGCGGGAGATGAAGGAGGCCACCGCCTGGTCCCGCATCGATGACCGATACGAGGCGGCCTGCCACGCCTACCTGGAACGCGCGCTCTCGCGCACGAACCGGGCCTTCTTGCGGCGGCTCGATGCGTTCGTGCGCTCCATCGCGCCGGCGGCGGCAGCCATCGAGCTGGGGCTGACGGCGCTGAAGCTCACGGCCCCGGGTGTCCCGGACATCTACCAGGGGACGGAGCTGCCGCGCCTCATGCTGACCGACCCGGACAACCGGCGGCCGGTAGCTTTCGAGTCGTACGCCGAGGCGCTCGCGGAGGTCGAGTCATGGCCTTCCCCGCCCGCGCCGACGCACCAGCTCGCCAAGCTCTGGCTGACACGAACCCTCCTCCACCTCCGCTCCGCCTCGGCAGCCCTGAGCGAAGGTACGTACAGTCGCCTCGACCCTAGGGGAGAAGACGCCCACCGGTTCTTCGCCTTCGTCCGTGAGGCCAGGGGCGAGCGGGTGCTCGTCTGCGTCTGCCGGCTCCCGTGGGGGCTGGTCGATTCCGAGGGCCGACCCTCCGGAGAGGCGCTGGAGCGGACGACCCTTCCGCTTCCCTCCGCGGCGGGCTGGCGCGACACGCTTTCGCCCGCGAGAATGTGCGCCGGCGGTGAGGTACCTGCCTCCGACCTCCTCAACCGGTTCCCCGTAGCCGTCTTGCGAGAGGAGTCCTAGGGAGATGACGCGCTGGAGAGGGACGCTGGGGGCCATCGTGGCCGACGGTGGAACGACCTTTCGCGTGTGGGCCCCAAAACCGGGGCGGGTGGAGCTCTACCTCGCGGCCGAAGGGGAGCCCCGCACCCTTCCCATGGAGCGGGAGGGGGAATACTGGGTCGCGCACGTGCCCGGTATCGGTGCTGGAGCCCGCTACGGTTTCCTCCTCGACGGCGAAGGGCCTTTCCCAGACCCCTGTTCGCGACGGCAGCCGGAGGGCGTCCACGCGCTGTCGGAGGTCGTTGACCCGCAGCGGTTTCAGTGGCACGACGACGCCTGGGAGCCGCCGCCCCCCTCCGAGCTCGTGATCTACGAGTGCCACGTGGGCACCTTCACTCCGGAGGGGACCTTCGCCGCCGCCCGCGCGAAGCTGCCCTATCTGCGTGACCTCGGCGTGACCGCCGTCGAGCTCATGCCCGTCGCAGCTTTCGACGGTCGCTGGAACTGGGGGTACGACGGCGTGGCCCTGTACGCCCCCTTCGAGGGCTACGGCGGTCCCGACGAGCTCCGCACGTTCGTGGATGAGGCCCACCAGCTCGGGCTCGCCGTCCTGCTCGACGTCGTTTACAACCACTTCGGGCCTGCCGGCAACTACACGGGAAAGTACTCGGACTGGTACCTGAATCCGAGGCACGCCACGCCCTGGGGTCCAGCGGTCAACTTCGACGGGCCGGGGGCGGAACACGTGCGCCGCTTCGTCCTCGAGAACCTCCTCCACTGGCACCACGAGTACCACATCGATGGCTTCCGGTTCGACGCCACCCACGCGATTGTCGACGAGTCGCCGAAGCACATCCTGGCAGAAGCGGCCGAGGTCCTCGCGCAGGAGGCGCGTACCGCTCGCCGGCCGTACCTCATCGCGGAGACGAACGAGAACGACGTGCGCTACCTCAAACCCCGGCGCGAGGGGGGATACGAGCTCGACGCCGTTTGGGCGGACGACTTCCATCACGCGCTGGTGACCGCGCACGATGAGTCCCGCGACGGATACCTCGGCGGCTACACCGGGTCCGCGGTGGAGATCGCCCGCACCGTGCAGCAGGGATTCCTGTACGAGGGGCAACGTGACCCCTCCGCAGGGAGGCCTCGCGGAACGCCCGCGAGAAAGCAGCCCCCGTATCAGTTCGTGTACTGCATCCAGAACCACGACCAGGTCGGGAACCGGGCGTTCGGCGAGCGCTGGTCGGTGCGGTTCAGTCGAACCAACGTCCGTGCAGCAGCGCTCCTCCTGCTCCTCCTTCCCCAAACCCCGCTGATATTCCAAGGGCAGGAGTTCGGGGCGACGACCCCCTTCCTCTACTTCACCGACCACGAGCCTGAGCTGGGGAAGCTCGTCACGGAGGGACGCCGGCGGGAGTTCTCGCGCTTCGTCGCCTTCTCCCAAGCGGAGCTTCGCGACCTCATCCCGGACCCGCAAGACGAGCGAACGTTTCTGCGCTCGAAGCTCGACTGGTCGGAAGCGGAGACGGGTATCGGGGTGCTGGATCTCCGGTACTACCGCCGGTTGCTCGAACTTCGCCGTTCCGACCCCGTCCTCCGCGCCGCCAGAACTTCGATCGCTCCCATGGAGGCATGGGCAGACGACGGCGTGGTCGTGGTGCACGTCCGCACGGGAGCCGGGGAGCGGGCCATCTGCCTCAACCTGCGAGAGCGATACCGCATCGAACTCCCCGGCCGCAGCGAGTGGGTCGTGCGCTTCCACTCGAACGACGAGCGGTACGGGGGCAACGGGGTTGCGCCGACCATCGACCCCGCATCGCGCAGGCTCATGCTGCCAGCGGAGTGCGCAGCCTTTTTAGCTCCCGCCGCTCATCCCGGCGCGTAGCGGAAGAACACCGCCGCCAGCGGCGGGAGGGTGATCTCCATGGAGGCTGGAAACTCGCGCATCGGCTCGTCCTCCGCCCAGCGCTCGCCGAGGTTTCCCACCCCGCTGCCCCCGTACTCGGTGGCGTCCGTGTTCAGGATCTCCGCATAGCGGCCCGGGCGCGGCACCGGGATACGGTAGTGGTAGCGGGGCACGGGCGTGAAGTTGAACACGCAGACGATGTCCTCTTCGGGACGGTCGGCCTGGCGCAGGAAGGCGATGACCGATTGTTCCCAATCGGAGAAGTCGAGCCACCGGAACCCTTTCGGTTCGTGGTCGTACCGGTGCAGCGCCGGCTCCGTGCGGTGCAGGCGGTTCAAGTCGCTCACCAAGCGCCGAACCCCCTCGTGACGGAAGTAAGAGAGCGCCGCCCACTCGAGCTCCCGGTCGTGGTTCCACTCGCTCCGCTGCCCGAACTCACCCCCCATGAACAAAAGCTTCTTGCCGGGCCATGCGTGCTGGTAGGCATGGAGGAGCCGAAGGTTGGCGAACTGCTGCCACTCGTCCCCGGGCATCTTGTGCAGCAGCGACGCCTTGCCGTGCACGACCTCGTCGTGCGACAGGGACAGGACGAAGTTCTCGCTGTACGCGTACATCATCGAGAACGTCAGCACGCCATGGTGGTACTTCCTGAAGATGGGGTCTCGGGAGAAGTAGAACAGGGTGTCGTGCATCCAGCCCATGTTCCACTTGAATCCAAATCCCAGACCACCGGTGTACGTTGGCCGCGAGACTCCCGGCCACGCTGTCGATTCTTCGGCGATGGTAATGGCGCCTTCGCCCTCTTCGTACACGATCTCGTTGAATTTGCGCAGGAAGTCTATAGCCTCAAGATGCTCGTTTCCTCCGTAGATGTTCGGCTCCCATTCGCCCGGCCTTCGGCTGTAGTCGAGATAGATCATTGAGCTGACCGCATCCACGCGCAGGCCGTCTATGTGGAACTCCTTGATCCAGTACAGCGCGTTGGACAACAGAAATGAGCGCACCTCATGACGCCCGTAATTGAAGGCGTACGTTCCCCAATCCGGCTGCACACGCTTGCGGACATCCTCGTGCTCGTACAGGTACGTGCCATCGAAGCGAGCGAGGCCATTGAGGTCGGTCGCGAAGTGTGCCGGGACCCAGTCCACGATCACGCCGATGCCGGCTCGATGCAGCTCGTCCACGAAGTACCGGAAGTCGTCCGGCTCCCCGAACCGGCTGGTCGGGGCGTAGAAGTTGGCGACCTGGTACCCCCACGAACCATCGAACGGGTGCTCGGCGACGGGTAGCAGCTCGACGTGCGTGTAGCCCATCTCCGCGAGGTACGGCACGAGCGCTTCCGCGAGCTCACGGTAGGTGTACCAGCGCCCATCCGGGTGGCGCCGCCAGGAGCCGAGATGGAGTTCGTAGATGCTCATCGGCTCCCGGTACGGGTTCCGCCTCGCTCGCTCCTCGAGCCAGGCCGCATCCCGCCAGGTGTACGCGCTTCGATACACGATGGACGCGGTCTTCGGGCGGAGCTCCTGGAAGGCCGCGAGCGGGTCGGCCTTTTCTCGCCACACCCCATCGGCGCCATGGACCGCGAACTTGTACCGTTCGCCAGGCCCGATCCCCGGCACGAAGAGCTCCCATACGCCGGAGGAGCCGAGCGCCCGCATCGGATGGGCACGACGGTTCCAGCCGTTGAAGTCGCCGATGACGCTCACGCCCCGGGCGGATGGAGCCCAGACGGCGAACGAGACGCCGACCTCCCCGTCGACCTCCATGACCCGCGCGCCCAGGGCCTGCCACAGTCGGCGATGCGTGCCCTCGTTGAACAGGTAGAGGTCGGTTTCCCCGACGGTCGGGAGGAAGCGGTAGGGGTCCGCACGAACCCAGCGATGTCCGTCACGCTCGAATTCCAGCCGGTACGGGAACGGGTGCGTGCGCTCGGGGATCGAGAGCTGGAAAAGGCCTTCGGCATGGGTTCGGCGCATGGGAAGCCGCAGACCACCTTCGCCGAGGAACGTCACGCGCTCTACTCCCGGAGCGAGCACCCGGACGATGAGGCCATCGCTGGACGGATGCATGCCGAGGAAGGCGTGAGGGTCGTGGGAGGTGCCGTCGAGGATGGCCTGGACTGCTGCCGGCGTCGCGGTCATACGACCTCCATCGTTGCATGCTTGAGCACGGCGAGGGAACGAGGCTCCAGCGCGTACTGGCCGCGACTGCGGAAGGTGCGGGAGCCCTCCGCCGCCTCGGGCCTCGCCGAATCCAGCACGAGCACCCACCGCGCCGAGTCCCGGGCTGGCGGCAGCCGGAACTGCACCGGCTGGCACGAGGCGTTGATGAGGATGAGGAGCGTGTCGCCGGTGATGCGGTTCCCCTCCCGGTCGATGAGGTCAGCTGCAGCTCCCGAGAGCCAGAGCCCGATCGTGCGGCGTTCGGGATCCTGCCAGTCGGCCTCCGACATCTCAGCGCCGTCCTCGCGCAGCCACGCGATGTCCTTCTCCCCTCCGGGCAGCGGCCTGCCCTCGAGGAAGCCGCGGCGCCGGAGTACCGGGTTCGACCGGCGCAGTCGAATGAGCCGTTTCGTCCACTCCAGCATCCGGCGCTGGTCCTCGTTCCAACGCCACGGCATCCAGGAGATCTCGTTGTCCTGACAGTAGGCGTTGTTGTTCCCTTTCTGCGTGCGGAGCACCTCGTCCCCGTGGAGGAGCATCGGAACCCCCTGCGAGAGGAACAGCGTGGCGAGGAAGTTCCTGATCTGCTTCAACCGCTCGCGCCAGATGACGGGATCGTCGGTGTCTCCTTCTACCCCGAAGTTCTCACTCCAGTTTGCGTCAGTGCCGTCTCGGTTATCTTCCCCGTTTGCCTCGTTGTGCTTTCGCTCGTAGCTGACGAGGTCCCGCAGCGTGAACCCGTCGTGGCATGTGACGAAATTGATGCTCGCATACGGCTTGCGACCATTGTGAGCGTACAGGTCGCTGGACCCAGTGAGACGGAACCCAAGCTCGCCGATCTGCCCCGGGTCTCCACGCCAGAACCGCCGGACGTTATCGCGGTACTTTCCGTTCCATTCGGTCCACTTCACCGGAAAGTTACCAACCTGGTAGCCACCCTCCCCGAGGTCCCATGGCTCGGCAATCAGTTTGACCTGCGAGATTACCGGGTCCTGGTGAATGATCTCAAAGAACGCCGACAACCGGTCCACTTCGTACAGCTCACGCGCCAGAGCCGAGGCAAGATCGAACCGGAACCCATCGACGTGCATCTCCAGAATCCAATAACGCAAGCTGTCCATGATCAGCTGGACCGTGTGCGGGTTGAGCATGTTCAACGTGTTACCGGTACCCGTGAAGTCCTGGTAGAAGCGCGGGTTGTCAGGAGAGAGGCGATAGTACGCCTGGTTGTCGATGCCACGGAACGAGAGCGTCGGTCCGAGGTGGTTGCCTTCCGCCGTGTGGTTGTAGACGACGTCGAGGATGACCTCGATCCCCGCCTCGTGGAGCGCCCGGACCATCGTCTTGAACTCGTTCACCACCTGACCGGGTGACCGAGAAGAGGCATAGCGGGGATCCGGCGCGAAAAAGCCGATGGTGTTGTATCCCCAGTAGTTCCGGAGGCCCCGCTGAACGAGATGCCAGTCGTCCACGAAGTGGTGCACGGGCATCAGCTCTACGGCAGTGACACCCAGCTCCCTCAGGTATCGGATCGTGTTCCGGTGTGCGAGGCCCGCGTACGTGCCGCGGATCTCCGGCGGCAGGTCCTCCTTGAGTACCGTGAACCCCTTGACGTGCGTCTCGTAGATGATCGTGTCGTGCCAGGGCGTATTCGGCCGCCGGTCGTCCCCCCAGGAGAAGGCAGGCTCGATCACGACCGCCTTCGGCATGCCGGGGGCGGAGTCGAGCGTGCTCATCGAGAGGTCCTGCTCCGGACTCTCGAGGTCGTACCCGAACATGGCAGGCGACCACTCCACGCGGCCCGTGATCGCCTTCGCGTACGGGTCGAGGAGGAGCTTGTGCGGATTGAAGCGAAGCCCCTCTCCGGGACGGTACGGCCCGTACACCCGGTAGCCGTACATCCAGCCCGGACGCGCCTCAGGCAGGTACACGTGCCAGACGTTGTCCGTCTGCTCCTTCATCGGGATGCGGGCGATCTCCGGAGCTCCGTACGGCTGATCGAAGATGCAGAGCTCCACGTGCTCGGCGTTTTCGCTGAAGAGGGCGAAGTTGACGCCGAGGCCGTCCCACGTGGCACCGAGCGGATACGGGCTGCCGGGACCCGTCGCGAAGCTCTTCATCGCAGCGCCTCCAAAGCCCGTGGGAGTGCAGCGAGCGGAATGCCCACCCACTGCGGCCGGTTCCGGAGCTCGTACCTCACTTCGTAGAGCGCCTTCCGGAGCTCGAACAGCCCCAGCAGCCGACCGTTGACGCGCGGATCGCCGGCGAGGAACGGAACGGGCGCCCGCGCCGCGTCCTCCAGGTACTGGTCCAGGTACCGGCGGCGGAGGCCGCGTTCGGCCTCGACGGCGCTGGTGGTGGCGCAGGCGTAGCTGAAGGAGCGGAGCATCCCGGCGACATCCGTGAGCGGGTGCTGGAGCGCACGACGCTCCGCAAGCGGCCGCGCCGGCTCGCCCTCGAAGTCGATGGCGACGAACCGCCCTGCCTTCCAGAGCAGCTGTCCGAGGTGGTAGTCCCCGTGCACCCGCATGAGGCGGCCGAAGTCGCCCGAGACGAGACTCCAGTTCCGGAGAATGCCGCTCGCCTCACGGGCCGCTCCCCCGTCGAACCCCGCCTCCTCCAACATCGCTGCCGTCTGCTCCGCTTCCCGGACGGTCTCGTCCCGGAGCAGGAGGACGTCCCCGGCGGTGCACGGGCGGGCCGCCATGCCTTCCCCTTCGGCTTCCGCGAGCGCTGCGTGGAGCCGAGCCGTGAGCGAGCCGATCGCGGCCGCCGCCTCCTCTGCCTCTGCTCGGCTCGGGCTGGTGCCTGCCAAGCGGGCACACATCCAGGACCACCCGTCCTCCGCGCCGGCGAGGAACTCCTGGAGGAGCAGGACATCGATCCGCCCCTCGTCAACAGTTGCCGAAACGGTGGCGTACACCGTCGGGACGCTCCCCGGTGCAGCAGCGCTCAGGTAGCGGAGGAGTTCGACCTCCGGGTTCGGGCCGACCGCCGCCCGTCGGTACAGCTTCGCGATCGCCCGGTCGCCGAAGATGACCGAACTGTTCGACTGCTCCGCGCCGACGGCGCGTCCCGGAATGGGCAGTTCGATCGCTCCCACGAGAGACTCGGCCTGGAGCCTGACGCCGGACCCGCTCCGTATCCCGCCCCGCTGGAGGAAGGAGGCCAGCGGTCCAGCAACGGCACCGTGCGCGGGTCCTTCGACGACGACGCCGTCGTCCCGCACGCCGAGGAGCAGCTGCAGCGAGAGCTCTTCACCCGCCCGGACTCTCGCGATCGCGTATGCGACCTCGCCCCGCTCGTCGACCGCCGCCCAGCGATCGATGCGGACCGCATCGATCTCCACGCCCTTGGCAGGGAACCAGCGTTCTTGGGGGAGGCGGGCAGCGAGCTCCCATTCGAGCTGTGCGCGAAGCGCGGGACCCGCGAGCGCCTCTGCCAGCCCCCCGCGCTCCAGCCGCAACCCGAGCACCGTCATTCGTTCACCCGCCGGAGCTCGAACCAGTAGAAGTCGTGCGGTCCGAAGGTGAGGAAGTACGGCAGCTCGCCGATGGGCGGGAACGGAACCCGTCCGAAGACCTCGAAGGGCTGGCAACCCTGGTACTCGCGGAGGTCGAGCTGGGCCGGCTGCGGGAAGCGGCTGAGGTTGCAAGCGACGAGGATGCGGGTGTTCTCGTCCTCGCGCACGAAGGCGAGGACGGAGCGGTTGTTCGGGTCGAGGAACTTGATGCTCCCGCGCCCGAACACCGGGTAGCTCTTCCGCACGAAGATGATTCGCTTGATCCACGAGAGAAGGGAGGTTGGCAGCCGCTCCTGCGCCTCGACGTTGATGCCCTCGTAGCTGTAGACGGGGTCGCGGATGGGCGGGAGGTAGAGGCGCTGCGGGTCGGCGCGCGAGAAGCCCGCGTTCCGGTCCCCGCTCCACTGCATCGGCGTGCGCACGCCGTCCCGGTCTCCGAGGTAGATGTTGTCCCCCATCCCGATCTCGTCGCCGTAGTAGATGATCGGCGTGCCGGGGAGGCTGAAGAGCAGGGAGTACATGAGCTCGATCCGGCGACGGCTGTTGTCGAGGAGCGGAGCGAGCCGCCGGCGTATCCCCAGGTTCAACCGCATGCGCGGGTCCTTAGCGTACTCCTCGTACAGGTAGTCCCGCTCCTCGTCCGTGACCATCTCCAGCGTGAGCTCGTCGTGATTCCGGAGGAAGAGGCACCACTGGCAGCAGGGCGGCGGCTGGGGCGTGTGCTGCATGATGTCCACGATCGGCTTCGCCTCTTCCCGGCGCAGGGCGACGTACAGGCGCGGCATGAGGGGGAAGTGGTACGCCATGTGGCACTCGTCACCGTCCCCGAAGTATGCGACCACGTCCTCCGGCCACTGGTTCGCCTCCGCGAGCAGGGCGCGGTTCTCCCATCGCTCGTCGACGAACCGGCGCAGGCGCTTGAGGAACTGGTGGGTTTCGGGGAGGTTCTCGCAGTTCGTCCCTTCCCGCTCGAAGAGGTACGGCACCGCGTCGAGTCGGAGCGCGTCGACGCCGAAGTCCAGCCAGTAGGCGACGATGTCGAGGATCTCCTCCTGCACCTTCGGGTTGTCGTAGTTCAGATCGGGCTGGTGGCTGAAGAACCGGTGCCAGTAGTACTGGCCCGCCACCGGGTCCCAGGTCCAGTTGGAGCGCTCCGTGTCGCAGAAGATGATGCGCGCCTGCGAGTACTTGTCGTCCGTGTCGCTCCAAACGTAGTAGTCCCGGTATGGCGAGTTGCGGTCCTTGCGAGCCTCCTGGAACCAAGGGTGCTGGTCAGAGGTGTGGTTCAGCACGAGCTCCGTCATCACGCGGATGCCGCGCTCGTGCGCCTCGTGCACGAACCGCTTGAAGTCCTCGATCGTGCCGAAGTCCGGGTGCACCTGCCGGTAGTCGGAGATGTCGTAGCCGCCATCCTTGAGCGGGGATTGGTAGAAGGGAAGGAGCCAGATACAGGTGATGCCGAGCGACTGCAGGTAGTCGAGCTTCTCGATGAGCCCGGGGAAGTCGCCCTGGCCGTCGGCGTTCGAATCGTAGAAGCAGCGAACGCCGACCTCGTAGATGATGGCGTCCTTGTACCAATCGGGTTGAGACGGGAGCACGGCTAGTCAACCTCGAGCCGGAAGAGATGGACCGGCTCCACGTGGGGATCGAGGCGGACGTAGTTCGCTCGACCGAACCACTCCCAGCGGGCACCGGTGATCAGATCATGGACGACATAGCGGCTCTCGTCATGCAGGCCTAGGGCCGCGAGGTCGAGCCAGACGGTCGCCTCGTGGGTGAGGAACGGGTCCAGGTTCGCCACCACGAGGATCCGGTTGCTGAAGTCGGGCGTCACCTTGCTGTAGGCGATGATGTTCGGGTTGTCCGGGTTGTGGAAGCGCAGGTTCCGGTACAGCTGCAAGGCCGGGTTCTCGCGCCGCGCTCGGTTGAGGAGCGCCAGGTAGCCGGAGATGTTTCCTGGCCTGTTCCAGTCGCGAACCTTGATCTCATACTTTTCTGAATCGAGGTACTCCTCGCTCCCGGGCCGTACGGGGACGTTCTCCAAGAGCTCGTAGCCGCTGTAGATGCCGTACGTCGGTGACAGCGTGGCGGCGAGCGCGGCTCGGACCTTGAACGCCGCCCGACCGCCCGTCTGCAGGTACTCGTGCAGGATGTCCGGCGTGTTGGCGAAGAAGTTCGGCCGCAAATACTCCGCCTGTTCCGTCGTCGTGAGCTCCGTCAGGTACTCCTCGAGCTCGGCGCGCGTGTTGCGCCAGGTGAAATAGGTGTACGACTGGCTGAACCCGACCTTCGCGAGCTGCTGGAGGAGCTTCGGCCGCGTGAACGCTTCCGCCAGGAAGATGACGTCCGGGTGCAACGCCCGCACCTCGGAGATCAGCCACTCCCAGAAGGGAATCGGCTTCGTGTGAGGGTTGTCGACCCGGAAGATGCGCACCCCGTGATCGACCCAGTGGAGCACGACGCGCTTCAGCTCGTTCCAGAGCTCGGGGTAGGTCGGGCACCAGAAGTCGAGCGGATAGATGTCCTCGTACTTCTTCGGGGGGTTCTCGGCGTACTTGATGCTCCCGTCCGGCCGGTGACGGAACCACTCCGGGTGCTCCTTCACGTAGGGATGGTCCGGCGAGCACTGGAAGGCGAGGTCGAGGGCGATTTCGATCCCCATGCGCTCCGCCGCGCGAACGAGCTGGACGAAGTCTTCCAGCGTACCGAGCTGCGGCTCGATCGCATCGTGACCCCCGTGCTCGTTGCCGATCGCCCATGGGCTCCCGGGGTCATCCGGCCCGGCGACGAGCGAGTTGTTGCGGCCCTTCCGGTTGGTCCGGCCGATGGGATGGATGGGCGGGAAGTACAGCACGTCGAAGCCCATGTCGCGAATGCGGGGCAGGTGGTCGCGCTCGACGTCCCGGAACGTCCCGTGCCGACGGGGGTCGTCGGTCGCCGAGCGAGGGAACATCTCGTACCAGGCACCGAAGCGCGCGCGTTCCCGCTCCACCATCACCGGCAACCACCGGTCGAAGGTGGAGAGGTCGCGCCGCGGAGCATGCTCCCGCATGAGGACGCGAAGCGCATCGCTGCGAGCGATCTGGAGCTGCTCCTCCTGGCTCGCTGCCGCTTCGATGCGCCTCGCGAACTCCAGCAGCCGTTGCCGGGCCTCGCCCTGGCTGGACTCCGCCGCGTCCCGGATGAGCGCGATGCCCTCCAGCATCTCCGAGGAGAGGTCGCGGCCGGCCGCCTGCTTCCGCTCGACCTCATCGAGCCAGGTGGCGAACTCGTCCGTCCACGCAGCCACCGTGTACTCGACGTCGCCAATCTCCGCGAAGCTCACCGTGGCCACGAACTCGTCCCGCTCCGGCACGTACACCATGGGCTCGGCCCTCCACGCCCGGCTTCCCGACTTCCGGAAGCAAAGCTCCGCTGCGAGCACGTCGTGCCCACCCTTGAGGACGTCGGCGCTCACCGTGAGCGGCTCGCCGACCACGCGCTTCACGGGATAGCGACCCCATGCGAGGTGCGGGCGCACTTCGGCGACGGTCACACGGGGGAGCTTCTCCAGCGGGATAGACTTCGGCACAAGGGCCTCCTCGGAGTGGGTTCGGATGGAACGCGGCTTTCCCAGCAGCTTAGCAACCGTCCGCTTCCTCCTCGGTTGGCGCTGGGAGTACGCCGCCGCGGCGACCTGCCTCTTCGGAGCCCTCCTCCTCACCGCGGCCGTCGAGCTCTGGCACCCGCTTCCCGGCGAAGCTGCCCTCTTGCGCCGGCTCCAGGGCTCCCCGCTCCCCGAACAGCTCGCCCATGCGGTCCGCTTCCTGACCACGACCGAACTCGCCGTGGCGGCCGGGCTCGCCTGGTCGGCGCTCGCTTGGGCCCGGGGAGCGCGGAGCACGGCGATCGCCGGAGGTTGCCTCTTCCTCCTGCTGCCGCTGCTCCAGAGCGGAGTGAAAGAGCTCCTCGACAGGCCGCGCCCCCCGACCTCGCTCGTGGAGGTTCGGGCGAGCGCCACGAGCCCGAGCTACCCAGCGGGACACGCGATGAGCGGGCTCGTACTCTGGGGATGGCTCGCCTCGAGCGCGCCCCGCGTGACGCCCGCCGGGCTGCTCCGGTGGGCGGCGTTCGGCGCGTTCGCGCTGACGTTCGCGCTCACGCCCTGGGCGAACCTCTGGGCGGGAGTGCACTGGCCGACCGACATCGCCGGTGGGTTCTTCTGGGGCAGCGCGCTCCTCCTCGGCGCGCGGGGGATCGCTCAGAGCGGCTGCGAACGTGGTAGAACAGACAGGATGCACACACCAGGAGAAGGGAACGAATCACCCGATGACGCAACCGGACCGTGAGCCCGGGATCTTCGAAGTCATGTATACCTGCCGCGCGATGCGCCGGATCAAGCCGGATCCGGTGCCCGAGGAGCTGCTCATCAAGCTCATCGACGCGGCGAACCAGGCGCCCTCGGGGTCGAACCTCCAGAACGCGCGCTGGATCATCGTCCGTGAGCAGGCTCAGAAAGAGCGCCTCGCCGAGCTGAACCGGAAGGCGGTCGAGCGGTACGTGAGCGGGCAGCGGATCGCCGAGCTTCCGCACCAGCCCCGGGAGAAGCGGGAGCGGATGCTGAAGGCGGTGCTCTGGCAGGCGGAGCACATGGCCGAGATCCCCGCGCTCATCATCGCCTGTCTCGAGTTCGCCAGCCCTCCGCCGGACACGTTCGCTGCGGGCGCGAGCGCCGGAGGCTCTATCTGGCCGGGCGTACAGAACCTCCTCCTCGCAGCCCGCGCGCTCGGGCTCGGCGCCACGCCGACGACCCTCGTCTTCATGGACCGCCCCGCCGCGAAGGCGGTCCTCAACCTGCCGGAGAACGTCGAGCCCTTCTGCATGATCCCCGTCGGCTGGCCGATGGGGCGCTTCGGGCCCGTCACCCGCCGGCCCGTACAGGAGATCATCCACTGGGACCGGTGGTAAGGGGGCAGCATATGGCCATCGTGACGACGAAGGACTCCATCGACCTCGGCATCGTCGTCGAAGACCTGCCTCGGGCGCTCGCGTTCTACCGGGACACGCTCGGGCTGGAGGATGAAGGGCAGCTGCCGATGGGCGGCGGCTCTCTGATGCACCGTCTCCGCTGCGGGAGCAGCGTCATCAAGCTCGTCTGGTTCCCAGAGGCGCCAGCGGCCAAGGCCCCTCCCGGCGGAATCCAGGGAGCCACCGGATATCGGTACTGGACGATCTCCCTCCCAGACGTGGCTGCGCTCGCCTCACGGTGCGAAGAGGCGGGCTACCGGGTGGTGATCCCTCCGCGCGAGATTCGGGCCGGCGTACGGATCGCGATGGTGGAAGACCCCGAAGGGAACTGGGTCGAGTTCCTGGAGACCGCATGAGATCGGAGCGCCTCCTCGTCAGCAGGCGCTGGTGGGAGCGGTTCGGCGAGCGCGCTCTCGCTGCCGCCCGCGCCTGCGGCGCGACGATCGAGCCGTGCCTCCTCCCCCAGGATCCGGACTCCCGGCTGCCGACCGAGGAGCGGGAGCGCGTCACGATCGCCTTCTTCTCAGGGGACGTCTACCCCGTCCTCTCCCGGAGCTTCTTCGCCGCCGCCCAAGGCGCACCGAACCTCCGCTGGCTCCACGTCTTCAACGCCGGCGTGGACCACCCCGTGTTCCGACGCTTCCTCGAGCGCGGCGTGCGTCTCACGACCTCGGCCGGTTCGACCGCAGAGCCGATCGCCCAGACGGCCATCAGCGGGCTCCTGCTCCTGGCGCGACCGTGGCGGCACTGGCTCGACGCGCAGGCGAGGCGGGCATGGCTGCCGGTCCCGGCGGAGCACGCCCCGCCGGACCTCCGGGGGCAGACGCTGATCGTCATCGGCCTCGGCAGCATCGGCCGCGAGATCGCGAGGCTCGCCCGCGCACTCGGCCTCCACGTCATCGGCGTTCGGCGCAGCCCGCCGCGACCGGAGGACCCCGTCGACGAGCTCCGGCATCCGTCCGAGCTCGACGAGCTGCTCCCCGGAGCGCAGTGGATCGCGCTCGCCTGCCCTCTGACCGAGGAGACGCGACACCTGATCGACGCCCGCCGCCTGGCGCTCCTGCCGGAGGGTGCCGCGATCATCAACGTCGCCCGCGGGGAGGTGGTGGACGAGGAGGCGCTCGTCCGGGCGCTCGCAAGCGGGCGGCTCCGCGGCGCCTACCTGGACGTCTTCCGAGAGGAGCCGCTCCCGCCCGACTCTCCGCTCTGGTCGCTCCCGAATGTGTTCATCACCCCCCACAACTCGGCGGTCTCGCAGGGAAACGAGGAGCGAGTTTGCGCCATCTTCCTCCGGAACCTGGAACACTGGCTCCGTGACGAGCCGCTCGAGAACGAGGTCCGCTGAAGCGCCCTGGCACGGCTCCTTCCGGGCCATGGGCACCGACATCGACGTCGAGCTCTCCCGCGCGCGAGACCCGGCCAGATGCTTCGACGCAGTGCGACGAGAGTTCGCGTCGGCAGAGGCTCGACTCTCCCGATTCCTGCCCAGCAGCGCCCTTGCTCGCCTGAACCGGGGTGAACCGGTCGCCGATCCCGTCCTCGCGCTCCTCGTCCGCCTCGCCATCGATGCTTGGCGGCGAACTGGCGGGCTGTTCAATCCGCTCGTGCTGCCCGCGCTCGAAGCAGCAGGCTACGACCGTTCGTTCGAGTTCGTGCAGGGGGGTGAGCCAGCGCCGCTCGTTCCGCCGGAGCCAGACCGAGCGCTGTTCGTCCGGGGCGACGAGGTCCGCCTCCGTGCGGGGCGTCTCGACCTCGGCGGCCTTGCGAAGGGCTGGACTGCGGAGCACGCCGCCCGCCGCGTCTCACCACTCGCACGAGGCGTGCTCGTGAATGCGGGCGGCGACCTCGTCGCATGTGGAGCGGAAGACGGCGGGGAAGGGTGGGTCGTGGCGGTCGAGGGTCCGTCCGGCGAAGTGATCTGGGAGGGGCGTTGGCGCGGCGCCCTTGCCACGTCCTCCACCGTGCGCCGGCGTTGGGCCACCAGCAGCGGGGAGACCGCGCACCACCTCATCGACCCGCGGACCGGCCTCCCCGCGGCGAGCGAGTTCGTCCAGGTCACCGTCGCCGCGAAGTCTGCCGTGGATGCCGAAGTCTGGTCTAAGGCGATTCTCATCCGCGGGAGCGAAGCTCTGGGACGAAGCGCTCAGCTTGAGGGAGTGCTGGCCGTCCGTGACGACGGGTCCGTCCTGCGCGCGGGAGTGTTCCGGGCCACTTCGTCGGGAGGGTGACTCCTTTCGGCCGCGCGGAGCGATGTATGAGGCAGAACACCTTCACCGAGGAAGGAGCCTCTGATGGACCGCCTGCCAGCGCTTCTCATCTCGCTCGCTGCGAGCACGCTCTCCGTTCTCGCCATCGGGACCGGCATCGCCGTCGTGAGTGGGTCCGAGGGCCGGGACGAAGGCCCGCCCCCGGCCGCAGTTCCTGCTACGGCAGCCACGGCCGCCGCGGACAGCTCGTCGGGGAGCGCGGACGGCGCCGTGCGCTCCCGGACCGAAGCACGCCTCGAGGAGCGCGCAGAGACCCGGCTCGACGGCTCAAAGCGGGAGGGAGAGCACGAGGTCGAATGGGAGGCCGAGGAAGAGCACGAGGAGGAACACGAAGAGCACGAGGAGGAGCACGAGGAGGAACGCGAAAAGGGCGAGGAGCGCGAGGAGGAGCACGAGCACGAGGACGAAGATGAACACGAGCGCGAAGCGGAACGGTAAGCAGTCAGGCTTGCGTGAGCGGTGGCTGATGGCGTCTCTGGCCGGGGCCGCCTTCGGCGGCATCCTGATCGCCGTCGCCCACGAAGGTGCAGGCATCGCCGACAGTACTCCCCATGCCGCGGACCAGACCACGGCGGTGACCGAACAGATGCCGGCTGCCGAGGTACCGGCCGGCACCGCGGTTTCGCCGACCGCCGAGCGGGCCGACCAACCGACGGCAACCCCGACCCCGATCCCGCGGAGCCGCCGGAGCCGCGCCTCATGACGTGGCGGAGATCGGCATTCGGCGCGCTCCTGGGAAGCCTCGCGGTGGCAGCCCTCGGGGCAACCGTTGCCGTCGCTGCAGTGGGAGTCGTGGCCGGTTTCGGGAGCGGTTGGGACGACCACGCCGTCTGGTACGTCAACCGCGCCGCGGGGCTCGCGTCTTACCTCCTCATCGCCCTCTCCTTGGCGATCGGCGCCACGGCCTCGTCCGCGATCGGCGACGGAGCGGTTGCACGGGCTCGGCTGCTCGCCGCCCACCAGAGCGCCGGGTACGGCGGGCTCGCGCTCGCCCTCGTCCATGCGGTCGTGCTGCTCTGGGACGAATACGTCGGCTTCAGCCTTCGCGAGCTCCTCGTGCCCTTCTCCTCCGACTTCGCCCCCGAGCGGACGGCCCTCGGCGTGCTCGCGCTGCACCTCCTCGGCGTGAGCGTGGCAGCGTTCTGGCTCCGCGCCCAGCTCGGACGGCGCCTCTGGCGGTGGGTCCACCTCTCCTCCGTCGCGGCCTTCGCGGCCGCATTCGTCCACGGGGTCTACCTCGGGAGCGACACCGCGCAGGGCTGGGCGCAGGGCATCTACCTCGCCGGGATCTTCCTCGTGGTTGCGGGTCTCACGACGCGCCTCGTCTACCGGCGCCCGAATCCGCGGGCGCTCGCGAACCCCCAGAGGGCTTGACGTGGACGAGTTCGCCGAGCGGCTGCACGAGTACCTCTCGGGCCGCATGGAGCCGTCCGGCGACGGAGAGCTGCGGGTCCTCGCCGAGCTGGCGCGGGCGGTCGGGAGCCTTCCGCTCCCCGAAGGAGGTGCGGAGCGGATCGCCCGGCTCCGCGCCCGGTTCCTGGACTACGTGGGGAGGTACCACCGCCCTCGGCGGCGCGACTGGCTCCTCGGCTGGCTCGGCGCCGGCCCTCGGCCCCGGCCGCTGCTCCAGCGGGCTGCCGTCGGGCTGATCCTCATCACGGCGGCGTTCTCGGGCGGCACCATTGCCGCGGGAGAGACGCCGCTCACCGTTCTCGAGCGAGCAGCCGAGATCGCGCAGAGCGCCGCCCGCAACCTGCTGCCGCGGAACGGCGCGCCGGCGCCGACGCCTGCTGGCGAATCCACACCGACCCCCACGCCATGGATCACGACGTCCCCCACTCCCCTTGCGACACCCAGCCCTGAGCCGGACCCCACGCCAGAGGCCGGCACCCCTGACCGGGAGAACGGGGACGACGATCGTGAGGAGCGTGAGCACAGCGAGGCGGAAGACCACGATGCCCGGCCGGAGGCGAACGAGCGCGAGGACACGCCGGAGCCGGCAGCCGGCAGAGGCTAAGGAGGAGTCGTGAGCGCCGCCGCGTCCCTCTCACGGAGCTTCCTCGCCCTCGCTCGGGCACTCGACGGAAGACCTCAGAGCGGTGGGCAGGCGACCGCTGCCACCATCGACGCGCTCCGGAGGCGCGACGAGCGGGCCTGGACGGTGCTGTTCGAGCGCGAGGCTCCGGCGCTTCTCCGGTACGCGTACGCCCGCCTCGGCCGGTGGGAGGACGCCGAAGACGCCGTGAGCCGGGTGTTCCAAGAGGCGTGGCAGCACATCGACGGGCTGGAAGACCGGGGACTGCCGCCGCGGGCGTGGCTCTTCGGCATCGCCCGCCACGTGGTGCGGACGGCGCGACGCCGGCTTCTGAGGCGGCCGCCGGTCATCTCGCTGGAAGCGGTCGCGGCAGCCACTCCGGGCCCGGATCCCCAGCAGCTGGAGCTCGTCCACGCCCTGCGGCGGCTGCCGGCGAAGGACGCCGAGGTCGTCACCCTCCGCTTCCTGCACGGCCTCTCGCTCGCGGAGACGGCGCTCGCGATGGGCACGACCGTCGATGCCGTGAAGGCACGGCAGGCACGGGCCTTGCGCCGCCTGCGGGCGGCACTGGAAGCGAGTCCTACGGCCCGGGGATCACGAGCTCCTGACCGGGGAAGATGAGGTTCGGGTCCTGAATTCCGTTCGCCTCGACGATCGCCGCGACGGTGACGCCGAACCGCTCCGCGATCTCCGAGAGGGTGTCGCCCGGCTGGACGGTATACGTCCGCTGGGCTTGCGTGGGCGTGGCTTCCGCCTCGCCGTTGGAGCTCAGCGTGGGGGATCCCGCAGGAACGGTGGCGGTCTCTCCCCCCTCTTGCCCGGTCGGCGCAGCGGTCGGCGTGGCGGTGTCGGTCGGCAACAGTTGGTCCAGGGAGCCGTCCGAGCCCCCGCACGCCGCCAGCACCGCCGTCGCGACGGCCACGAGCAGCACCTCTGGCGTGCGGAGCTTCATGCCCGCCCCCTTCTGGGCCGAGCCTAGAAGATTCGAACGAAGGGTGGCAAGCGTTCAGCGCCAGGGGAGACGCAGCTGCAGCCGCGCCCAGCGCGGCCGCGCAGGGGCGACGACCGCCGTTACCGCCTCGGGCTCCCCGATGATGAGCGCGGAGCGCCATGCGCGCAGGCCCGCCTCCCGCTTCGGCGCGGGCGGACGGAATCGCTCGAAGGGCCGCCAGCGTCCGTCCTCCCGCACCCACACCTGTTTCCCCGCGCTCCAGGCGAGAGCGATGCCCGCCGCGACGTCCCACACGTTCAGCGGATTGAAGCGGGCGAGGCGGAAGACCCCGGCGGCGACGAAGGCGCACTCGATCGCAGCGCAGCCGGTGACGCGGTTGTCCCACTCCTTCGTGCGTCCGGGGCTCCCGCCCGGCGCCGCCGCCAGCGGTCGCAGCACGCTCGTTGGCGGCAGCGCCGCCTCCTCGCCCTCGAAGAGGAGCGGAGCGCCCTGGGCGGTGTGGTAGACACCGGGGCGCAGGTACGGGGTCGTCGAGCACCAGATGGCGCCCGCGATCGGGACGCCGTCATGCAAGCACGCGACGGAAGCGGCGAAGAGCGGGAACCGGTTGCTGTAGTTCGTCGTGCCGTCCACCGGATCGATGGCCCAGAGGAAGCGCCCTTCCGCTCCGACTTCGCCGCCCTCTTCGCCGAGGAAGCCGTGGTCGGGAAAGGCGGCGGCGACACGTTCGTGCGCGAAGCGTTCCACGGCGCGATCGACATCGGTGACGGGATTGGTCGGCGCCGCGCCGCTGCGCCCCTCAGACTTGTACTCCACGTCCAGCGGCCGCTCCAGCCCGGCGAGCATCTGTTCCCCCGCCTCGCGCGCGATGTCGACCGCGAGCTGGTGGATGCGCGCGAGCAGCGCAGGGTTACACGGCTGGGGGATCTCGGGCGAGCTCATGGCTTGCCGCGCCGCTCGGGCGGCGCCCAGCGCGAGATGTCGTCCTCGCCCGTCCCTTCTTCCGGCGAGGCCGAAGGGGCACGGCGGAAGTCGGAAGGGTCCGCGGCAACGAGGGAGGAGAGCCGCTCTTCGGACCGGCCTCGCAGCCCCAGCCCGATGGCGCTCCCTGCCCGTTCCCGCACCCGCCCCCACACCACCCGCTCCTCGGGCGACGCGAGACGACCGTCGACGAGCTCTTCCACCCGATCGGCCTGCTCCATGACGAGCCGGTCGTGGGTGCAGGCGATGATCGTCACCTCCTCCCGCTTCGCCACCGTGCGGAGGAGCGAGAAGATCGCCATCGCAGTCACGGAGTCGAGCTCCCCCGTCGGCTCGTCGGCGAGCAGGAGCCGGGGCCGAACCGCCAACGCGCGCGCGATGGCGACCCGCTGCTGCTCTCCTCCGGAGAGCTCGTACGGACGATGGTGTGCGCGCTTCTGCAGTCCCACCATCTCGAGCAGCTCGCGCGTCCGCGTGCGGCGCTCGTGCAGCCCCCATCCGAGGATGCGCATCGGCAGTTCGATGTTCTCTTCCGCGGAGAGCAGGGGGAGGAGCCCGAACGACTGGAACACGAACCCGATCGTGCGGCGTCGGAGCTGCGTAAGCTGCCGATCGCCCATGCGGTCGACGCGCTCGCCGTCGATGAGCACCTCGCCAGAGGTGGGACGGTCGAGCCCGCCGATGATGTTCAGGAGGGTCGTCTTCCCCGACCCGGACCGGCCGATGAGCGCGAGGAACTCGCCCGGCTCCACTCGGAGGCTCACTCCCCGGAGGGCCCACACCTCCTCGGCACCGCGGACGAAGCAGCGGGAGACGTCGCGCACTTCCACTAAAGCCCCTGGCATCACCGCCCCTCCCGACCCCGCAGGCGTGCCGGTCTCACCGCCACGAACCCGTCGCCCAGGAGGAGCTGTGCCCGCTCACGGATGTCGAGCGCGTCGAGCATCTCGCGCGGGATCTGCAGTCGCCCCTGCGCGTCGACGAGCACGTACTCCTCGTGTCGCACCTCCGGCTCCCCTGCGTGGTACTCGACGACGCGGAAGATCTCGAGACTCGTCCGTCCGTCCCGAATGGCGACGACCCGATCGACGCGGCTGGCGATGTCCGGGTCGTGGGTCACGACGATGATGGTCGTCCCGTACCGCTGATTGATGGCGCGGAACGTCTCGAACACCTGGTCCGCCGCGATGGCGTCGAGCTCGCCGGTCGGCTCGTCCGCCAGGAGGAGCGGCGGGAGGTTCGCGAGCGCAACAGCGATGGCCGTCCGCTGCTGTTCGCCGCCGGAGAGCTCGCTCGGGCGATGCTCGGCCCGATGCGCGAGCTGCACGGCTTCGAGCAGCTCCTCGGCGCGTCGCCGTGCTTCCCCCGGCTCGACCCCGTTCAGCAGCATCGGCAGCTCGACGTTCTCCCGCGCTGTGAGATAGGGGACGAGGTTCCGCGACGTCTGCTGCCAGACGAAGCCGACTTCCCGACGCCGGTACTCGACGAGGTCCTCGGGAGTCATCGTCAACAGATCGCGGTTTCCGACGAACACGCGCCCCGCGCTCGGTTGGTCCAGCCCCGCCAGAATGTTCAGCAGGGTGGACTTGCCCGATCCGGAAGCCCCGACGATGGCGAGGAACTCGCCCTTGCGGACGCGAAGGTCGAGGCCGCGGAGGGCGACCACCTCCAGGTCCGCCAGCTTGTAGATCTTGAACAGGTCTTCGCACCGCACGAATTCGGCGGCGTCCGGCTCGAACGGTCGCAGCGCTCTCCCTCCCTAAGCCTCGCCGACGCGCAGCACCCGGTGCAGTGCGAGGCGCGAGTACAACGCGGCTAGCGCGACCATCGTAGCGAGAAAGAGCGCCCCCATCACCGCGTACAAGGTGGCCACCGTCTCCCAGCTCACGCGCGCAACGAGCGGGGGGACAACCGCTTCTCCCGTCTCGGTGAAGGAGACGTACTCGACCATCAGCCGGCCGAGGGGCATGCCGAGGAGGGTTCCGACTCCGACGCCCATGACGATGACTGCGAGGTGCTCCAGCCCGACGAACGCGAACACCTGCCCGCGGGAGAACCCCATCGTTCTCAACACGCCGAACTCGAGCGAGCGCGCCTCCGCGGAGAGGTAGGCGGCGACGACGACCCCGAGGCCGGTGAGGAGGAGCACCGCGAGGAAGGAGAGGAAAAGGATCCCCTCCCATCCGGCAGCCACGAGCGGGTCGGAAGCCGCCTGCGCACGAAGCTCCGCCCGCACGTACACCGACTCCGCCCGCACCCCACGAGCTTCGAGCTCCTCCAGGCTGATGCTCCCGCGCTTCGCCCAGTACTCGTTCGGCGAAGGTACGGCGGCGAGCGCGGGCACGCGGTCTGCCACCCTCCGGAGGCTCTCCAGGTCGGTCACGATCAGCGGCGCGTCTTCGCCCGGGCGGTACGGGGGGAAGTACCGGAACTCGCCGACGACCCGCGCAGGGACGAGCTGTTGGTTCACGTACAAGGTGACCTCCTCCCCGGGACGGACGCCCGCAGCCTCCAGGAACTCCCGCGATGCCAGCACGGGGAGCGAGAGCTCCGCCCGAGGCCGCAGCCCAACCACCGGCGACCCGCCTGGCCCGACGGTGAAGGTCACCACGACCGCCTGCCGGTCGGGCCGTTCGTCGGTGACGGCGCTCGCCACGGAGCTCGGGTCGAGGAGGGGCGAGATCCCGCCGATCGGCTCCCATCGCGAGAGGTCCGTGAACCGCTCCACAGGCCGCGCCTCCGGCCACGTTCCGTCCTCGCCTGGCGGGACGGGAGCAGCGAGCAGGTCGTCGAGGTACCAGGTGCGGGTCTGCTTCGTCGTGGAGACCCCTGTCGGCCGGAGGTAGACCGCATCCAGCCAGAGCTGCTCGCCGGCAGGAGGGGCGTCGAAGCTCGGCGGGAGGCCGCAGCCGACTCCCAGCGGCGCCACGAAGAGCAGCCACCCCGCAGGCCCTTCGCGCACCGGAACGGCGGGCAGGTTCCAGGCGTTCCGCCGGGCGTCCCGGACCCGGACACCGACCCGGAGCCGGGTCATTCCTTCAGGCGGTCGAGACCAGAAGCCGACGCATGCGGCATCGCGGGGAAGCGGCACACCGTCGACCGCCGGCGCGCGTGCGTCGCTGAGGTGCTGGAGGAGGCCGGGGAGCGGCTCCGAGGCGAAGTCGTCGCGCCAGTAGGCGACGTCGCCGAAGCGTTCCGGCTCGACCGCGAGGAGCGTCGCCGTCTGCGACCGGAACCGGCTCACGGGGAAGGAGGCGTTCAGACGCGCGGCCGGCATCCCCTCCTGTGCGTCGATGCCGAGCACGGTCGCGAGTCGCGTCCCGAAGGTCTCGGGGTCGACGAACCGGGGCTCCGTCACGTTCGTGATTCGGAGCGCCGCGGCCGCCTCATACCCCGCTCGATCGTCATAGCTTCGCTCCAGCGTGGCGCGGAATCCGGCCGTGAACATGCCGATGGAAGTGGCGAGCAGGAGGAGCAGGACGAGGCGCGCGTGGTTCGCGGGACGCCGAACGAGGTCCCACGCTGCGAGCGGGAGCACCGCCCCTCTCGACCATCTCACCGCGTAGGTGAGCACCCGCAGCGCGACCGGGAAGAGGCGGAGGAAGACCAGGGCGACCATGAGCATGAAGAGCGTCGGGGTCATGAGCAGGAGCGGATCGGTGATGAGCTCCCCGAATGCTCCCTCGACCGCTAGGCTCCCCCGCTCGCGGAGCTGGTAGAACGCCACGGCCGCCACCACGGCGAGGACGACGTCGAGGTAGAAGCGGAGGAACGCCGGACGGGAAGGGGGACGGGATGCAGCCTGTCGTTGCTGCACCAGCGTTCGCCGGCCCGCCCGCCACACGGGGATGAGCATGGCCACCAGGGCGACGAGCACCCCGCCCGCTGCCAGGGCCCATGCCTCGGGGGCGAGGCGCACCTCGAGCAGTCCGCCGCCGGAGAGACCCCGGAAGGCGGGGGCGAACCCGAGCAGAGACACGGAAGCGGCCGCGAGCGGAGGCCCCACGAGCACGGCGGCGCCTCCGATCATCCCGGCCTCCGCCGCCGCCAGGGCCAGCACCTGTGCCGTCGTAGCGCCGCGACTCTTCAGGAGGGCAATCTCCGCCGCGCCGCGCTCCGTTACCATCGCCGATACCAGGACCAGGTAGTAGGCGACGATTCCCACGACCTGGATGACGAGGGCTAGCAGCGGCAGTCGGGAGAAGTAGAGCTTCGTGCGGTAGAGCTCGATCGCCTCCGGGAGGAGGCTCCGCACCTGCGTACGCGGGATGGCGCTCTCCAGCGAGAACTCCAGCCCTTCCAGTCGCCGCTTCACGTCGAGGGCGTTCCGGCTCGTGACCCTCGAGGGGTCCACGATGGCGCGGGTTTCGAAGACGCCGTCCATGCTCGGGAGGTAGGCGGTCAGCGCACCGGTGAGGCTCCTCTCGGGGGCGACGAACGGGTAGGTAGGCCAGCTGGTCGACCGCACCACAAGCCGCTCTTCCCCACCTCCCCAGAAGCGGTCAGCGGGATCGATCGGTTCGAAGATCCCCACGACCTCAACGCGGACCGGCTCCCGCTCCAGCGCCCAGAACGGATGCAGGTCGAAGGAGTCGCCGACCCGAACGCCGAGCTCTTCGGCTGCCTCGGCAGCGAGCCAGACTTCGATGGTCGGGGGTCCGCTCCCGGCGGCCGCCGGCTCGGGCGACCGTCCCTCGACGAGACGCACCCGTTCCTCGAGCCCCTCGAAGAAGACGAAGTGGGCGCGCGGTCGGTCTTCGCGCTCCGGCACCGTTCCTCCTGGCTCTGTGAGGAAGAACGTCGCCGTACGTCCGAAGCGCGCGATCTCGTCCGTCACGTCGCCCGCCGCGCCTCGCAGCTGCCGCTCGGTCTCCGAGACGCGATGCTCGTACTCCTGAGGGGCGAAGCGCTGGCTCGAACTCGACACGGTCACGTCGAGATCGGCGGGGCTGTACTGGGCGAGTGCGAAGTCGAGCCCGATGTCTCGAACCGCGTCCGTGTACACGATCACGCTGGCCATGAGCGCAGCAGCGCAGACCGCCCCGACGGCCACCGTGAGGTGGAGGCGCCAGCTGGCTCGAAGCCGCCGGAGGGCGAGCCGGGCGAGGATCGCGGGCCGCATCTCGCGCGCGGAGCGTAGCAGCAGAGGGGGAACGCGCGCCAATCCCCGCCGTTCCGGCGACTGCCGGGATCCTCTACGCTGCATTCGCCATGCGGCTGCTCCTCGCTTTCGCACCGCTGGCCGCTTGGCGAGCCGGGTCCCGCTGGCCTGCGCTGCTCGCCCTCGGGGCCGGGATCCTCGCGGCCGCCTCGCTGCTCGCCGCTGCTCCGCTGTATGCGCGGGCGATGACTTCCCTCACGGCATCGTTCGCGCTGCGGAGCGAGCTCGGACCGAGCGCCACGGTCGAGGTGGTACACGCTCCGGTGCGGCTCGCAGAAGGCTCACAAGCCGCCCGGTTCCGGGCACTGGCCGAGCGCGCCGAAGAGCGGATCGGCTGGATGGCCGCGCGTACCGACACGGCGCTCGTCGGACCCCGCTTCTTCCTCCAACGGGGAGAGGAGCCGGAAGAGCGCCCGTTCGTGGTGCAGCTCCGGGGCATCGAGCGGCTCGAAGAGCGCGTGGTGGTGGCTGCGGGGGCGCTGGACGCAGCGACGGACGGAGCCCTCCCAATCATCATCAGCGCGGCGGTTGCGGAAGCGGCGGAGCTCGGCGTCGGCGCTCGCCTCCAGCTCGTCGAGTCCTTCGACACCTGCGAGCGGGAGCTCCCGACGATGGACAGCCCCCACCGCCGCCATGCGACCCTACGGCGACGGTGACCTATGCCACGGACGCGGTCGTCGTCGCCATCGTGGAGGGACGCGACGGCGCCGAGCGGCTCTGGCCCGGCGGCGCCTCCTCCTGGCTCTCCCCCGCACCGCCGCTTCCGGAGACGCGGCCGGTCCTCCCGGTCATCGTGCCGTACGAACGGCTCCGCTCCCTCCTCGTCGAACGGTGGCCCGGGTACCCCGCCTCCCAGAGCCAGGTGTTCGTCATCGATCCCGACCGCATCGACGCCGGGACGCAGGAGCGGGTGCGCGCGGACGTCCTCGCGCTCCGAGCCGAGCTCGACCCGTACGGCGGATTCGTGCTCACACCGGTGCTGGACATCCTCGAGCGCGTTCGCCAGGAGCAACCGATCGCAGAGGGAGCCACGGCCCTCATGCTCCTCCAACTCGCCGCCGTGGCCGTGTACTTCGTCTACCTCGTGGCCGCGGCGACCACCCAGCGGGATGCCGACGAGCTCGCCCTCCTGCGCAGCAGGGGCGCGAGCGTGGCCCAGATCGTCGCGCTCGAGCTGGCAAGCTCCGCCTTCGTCGCCTTGCCGGCGATCCTCCTCGGTCCTTTCGTTGCCGCCGCCGCCATCGCCGCGCTCGGCTACACGCCGCTCTTTCCGGACGTCGACGGCGCGCTTCCGGTGGCCCCGACCCTCTCGGCCTACGGCTTCGCGGCAGCAGGCGGCCTGGCGGCGGTCGGCGCGATGCTGCTCCCCGTCGCGCTCGTCGCCCGGCGCAGCGCCATCGGCCACCGGCGCGCGGCAGCGCGCCCCCAAGCACCGGCCCTCCAGCGGTACTACCTCGACGTGGGCTTCGTTGCGGTCGTTGCCATGCTGGTTTGGGAGCTCGACGTCCGCGGATCGGTATTCGCGCCGGATGAAGAGGGCCGGTTTACCACCGATCCGCTCATGGTCGCCGTCCCGGCCCTCACGGTGGCAGCAGGCGCGGTGCTCATGCTCCGCCTCTATCCGCTCGTGGCACGAGCCGCGCAGCTGGTCGGGCTCGCCCGCGGCGCCGTCGGGACGCTGGCGGCGTGGCGAGCCGCGAGGTTCCCGGGACCGTACGCGCGGCTCGCGCTGCTCTTGATGATGGCCGTCGCCGTGGGCACGTACGCGGCGAGCTACGGTCGTACGGTGGAGCGCTCCTATCGGGAACGGGCACTCTTCGAGGTCCCGGCCGACGTAGTCGCCGCCCTGCCTGCGGAGGCGGACCCGGCAGCGGCAGAGGGTGCGCTGGAGGAGCTGGCGGAGGTCGAAGAGGCCGCGCTTGTCTACCGTGCTCGCCACAACCTCGCGGCGGCCGGGAGCGCGGGCCGCACCGTGCAGGTGCTCGCCGTCGATCCGGAGGAGGTGGAGGGTCTGCTCTGGTTCCGCAGCGACTTCGCGGACCGCGGCGTCCGAGAGCTGCTCCAGGACCTCCAGCGCCCGCGGAAGGTCCCGGGGCTGCGCCTCCCGATGGACGCCGTCGCCATCTCCCTCTGGACGAACACGGCCGTCGAGCGGGAGAGCGTGACCCTGTGGGCGCGGGTACGCGACGCCAGCGGGACGTACGCGCTCCTCGAGTTCGGGCAGCTGGAGACGACCGGGTGGCGGGAGATGCGGGTGAGCCTCGAGCAGCGGTTCGGCAGACTGGAGCCGCCAATCGAGCTCGTCGGCCTGGTGCTCACCGAACCGCCGAACCGGTTCAGCACGAGCGACGCGCCACTCTACATCGACGACCTCGCCGCCGTGCGAGCCGACGGAAGCCTCGCCGTCCTCGATGACTTCGAAGGAAGCGTCTCCTGGGACACGCTGCCGACCGTGCGCCCCACGGCCGACGTGTTCGAATACACCGACGAAGAGTCACGAGAAGGGAGAGCGGGTGCGTTCCGGTTCCGCATCGGTGTGACCGGCGAGCGGCGCGGGATCTTCATCCGCGACGTGACCGTGCCGCTGCCGGTCCTCGCGTCCCGGTCGTTCGTCGCCAGCACAGGGATCGGCCGCGGCGGTACAGGGCTTCTCTCGGTGGGGCAGACCCTCGTTCCCTTCGTCGTGCGAGACGAGTTCGACCATTTCCCCACGCTGCCACGAGAGGAAGGGCCGGCGCTCATCTTCAACCGAGAGCAACTCTTCTCCTGGGTTGGCGCCTTCGACTTCTCGCCGAGCGGCCGCCTGCGGGCGGCGGAGGTCTGGCTCGACCTCCGGCCGCTCGCCGGCGAGGCGGAAGCGAAGAGGCTCGAGCGGCTGCTCGAATCGCCGCCACTCCGCCTGCTCGATCTCCGCTTCCAAGCGCGCACCGTCGAGGACGCGCGGGCGAACCCGGCGCTCGGGGGCGGCGGCGCCGGGATCCTCTCGATCGCCTACGTGGCGAGCCTGGCCCTCGTTGCCGTCGCCTTCGTTGTCGCGCTCAGCCATGCTGCGGCGGAGCGGCGGGTGGAGTTCGCTGTACTGCGGACGCTCGGCTTCTCCCGCCTCCAGGTGCTCCGGCTCTTCGCGGCCGAACACCTCCTGCTCGTCGCGGCCGGCGCGGCTGCGGGCATCGGGCTCGGGCTGCTCGTGAGCCTCCGCTCGCTCGCGTTCCTCGACGTCGACGCGCGGGGCAACCCTGTCGAGCCTCCCTTCGTGCTCACCACCGACTGGACGATGGTGCTCGGCGGCGCGCTCGCCGTTGTCGCGCTCCTCTTCGTCGGCGTCGCGGTCGCGGGGCTGGTCCTGGCTCGCACGCCCGACGCCGAGGCGCTTCGTACCGAGTAAACTGTCGCGCCGGAAGGAGGTCGCCATGGAGCGAACGAGAGTCGGCTCAGTGGAGGTCATCGCGCTCGTCGACAACGTGCAAGCTTACCCCGGCCCTGCCGTCTACCCCGGCGCGGAGGAGGCCCTGCGGGAGTTCGCGAAGTACCTCGACCCGAGCGGGAACGTGGTCCTGAACTTCGCCTGCTTCCTCCTCGTGGACGGCGAGCGGCGGATCCTCGTCGACACCGGCTGGGGACCCGAACAAGGGGGCAAGCTTCCGGACGAGCTGCGCGCGGCAGGAATCGAGCCGTCCGCCGTCGACACCGTCGTCTTCACCCACCTGCATGGTGACCACACCGGCTGGAACTTCGACCGATCGACCGGAAGGCCGCTCTTCCCCAACGCCCGGTACCTCGTGCCGCGCGGGGACTGGGAGCACTATGCGAGCGCCTCTCCGGTGCCGGAGTCGTTCGCGCGCGACGTTCGTCCGCTCCAGGACGCGGGCGTGCTGGAGCTCATCGAAGGAGAGCGCACCCTTACCCCTTCCATCTCCACCGTCCCGACGCCCGGGCACACGCCCGGTCACACGAGCCTAGCGATCGTGTCCGGCGGCGAACACGGTTTCATCCTCGGCGACATCGTGCTCAGCCCGATCGACACCGAGCGTCCGGAGCTGCAGAACAGCTTCGACTGGAACCACGAGATGGCCCGAGAAACTCGGCTGCGCACGCTCGAACGGCTCGAACGTGAGAACGCCCTCGTCGGGGCGAGCCACCTCCCGCCGCCCGGGCTCGGCCGGTTCGTCCGCGCCGACGGACGCCGGGTCTGGGTCGCGCTGAACGCGTAACCCCATGGGCGGAGGGCGGTGCCGGCCGGTGCTCCTGTACGTTGCCCTCGCCGCCGGCACCCTCCTCATCGCAGCCGCCGGGGTCCTCTTGCCGGAGCGCCTCTTCGGGCGCGCGGAGCCCCCTGCGGCGGGCGAGTTCCGCGCCCCGGGGGACGGCTCATCGCTGGTCGTCCTCGAAGTGGTCCAGGTGGGCGAGCAGGGGGTCGTGCTCTCCGACCCCTCGTGGGCGCTGCCGAAGGACCTGCCCGTCGAGCGCCTGGAGGCGGTGGACACAGGGGCAGTAACCGAGGGCTCCGCCGTCGTCGTCATCGGGGTCAGGAATGAAGTGCGGAACTTCGCCCTCAAAGCCATCGTCATCCAGCCGCGGCCGGCCGACTCCGCCGACCTGCCGCCGAGATCGGAGCTCGGCTTCGTCGGCCATGAACCGGCTGCGCCCGAGGGCTGGGAGCCGGTGCTGTGGGGGACGGTCTCGCTCGCGACCGATGGGATGCTGCGGCTGGCGACGACGGCCGGCGAGGTCACCCTTCAGCTAGCGGAGGAGGCCCCGCTCTTCGCTGCCGAGCGCGTAACCCCTGCGGATCTCGTCCCGGGCGACCGGGTGGCCATCCGAGTCCGGGGAGGGACACCGTCGAGCGCCATCGCCCTCCCCGGAGACCTCGTCCGCCCCCAGTGAACGCCGTTTGCAGCGCGAGGGAGTGAGCTCGGAGAATGCGGCCGTGGTGGACGTCGAGCTGCTCGCGCGCCGGCTCGTGGAGATCGTCGGCCCGGCGCACGTTATCCGGGACCCGGAGCAACTCGCCACGTTCGAGCGGGACTGGACCGGCCGCTTCGTTGGCGTCGCCTCGCTCGTGGTCCGACCGGGCTCGACGGCGGAGGTGGCCCAGGTGGTGCGGACGTGCGCGGAGCTCGGGGCGCCGATCGTGCCGCAGGGAGGGAACACGGGCCTCGTCGGCGGAAGCGTTCCCCGGTCGGGGGAAGTGGTGCTCCACCTCGGTCGGCTGCACGAACTCTCCGACGTGGACGAGCGCTCGCGCCAGCTCAGCGCGGGAGCAGGCGTGACGATCGCCGAAGTCCAGGAGCGAGCGCGCCAAGTCGGTCTCGATTACCCGGTCGACCTCGCCTCGCGCGATTCGGCGACCGTCGGCGGAACGATCGCCACGAACGCCGGCGGCATGTACGTGGGCCGGTATGGGCCGACCCGCGCGCAGGTCGTGGGACTCGAGGCCGTGCTCGCCGATGGCTCGGTCATCTCTCGCATGAGCGGCCTCATCAAGGACAACTCCGGCTACGACCTGATCTCCCTATTCGTCGGCAGCGAGGGAACCCTCGCCGTCGTCACCCGCGCCCGGCTCCGGCTCGTCCCGTCGCTGCCTGCGCGAGCGGTCGCGCTCCTCGGCCTGCCCTCCCTCGAACGAGCCGTGGAGCTCGTCGCGGTGCTCCACCGGACGCTCCCGACGCTGCTCGCGGCGGAAGTCTTCTTCCACGAGGGCCTGGAGCTCGTCTGCCGCCACCGGGGAGTGCGTCCGCCGTTCGACCGGCCCGCGCGCTGCTACCTCTTGCTCGAGTGCGGAGGGCAGGAGGACCCAGCGCCGGGGCTCGCCGAGGCAGTCGCGGACGTAGTCCCGGAGGAGTGGGCGCTGCTCGGCAGCACCCCAATCGAGCGGAGCCGCCTTTGGACGTACCGGGAGTCGCACACGGAGGCGATCAACGCCGAGGGGGTGCCCCACAAGCTCGACGTCACGCTGCCGCTTGCCGCGCTGCCCGCCTTCGAGCAGGAGGTTCGGGACCGGCTCCGTCGCCGAGTCCCGGGCGCGCGACCTATCCTCTTCGGACACGTGGGCGACGGCAACCTGCACGTGAACGTGCTCGGGTGCGACCCCGCCGACGAGCGGGTGGAGGAAGCGGTGCTGACGCTCGTTGCTGAGCACGGCGGCAGCATCAGCGCCGAGCACGGCATCGGCGTCGCGAAGGCCCGTTGGCTCCATCTCACCAGGAGCGCGGCCGACATCGCTGCGATGCGGGCGATCAAGCGGGCGCTCGACCCGCAAGGGATCTTGAACCCGGGAGTGCTCTTCCCGCCCGAGCACCCTTAGGACCGCAGCCTGGCGAGCGCCTCGACCACCTCCTGCGGCTCCATGCGGTACGTGTAGTCCGCGTTCACGTACGCCGCGTGGATCCGCCGGTCGCGACCGACCACGTACGTCGCCGGAACGGGGAGCTTCCATCCGGTCTCAGGGTTCGCCTCCTCGAGTCCGACGCGGGCGTAGAACGGGCGCAGGTCTGGGGGCACCTCCCAGACGATCCGGTACGCGTCCATCACCCGGCCGTCGCGGTCGTAGAGGATCGGGATGGAGGCGCGGCCCTTCTCCATGAACCGCTGGGCGTTGTCCCGAGTTTCGGGGCCGACGAAGAAGACCTCCGCTCCGAGCGAGCGAATCTCCTCATACCTCTGCTGCAGACCCTGCAGCTCCAGCACGCAGTACGGTCACCACTGCCCCCGATAGAACGAGAGCACGACCGGACCTCGTTCGAGGTAGGCGTACAAGTGCACCTCTTCGTCCGTATCCGCCCGGCGGAGCCGGAAGTCGGGCGCGATGTCCCCGACACCGAGGGCGCGCTGGGCGATGGCCCGCTGCAGCTCCTGGTGGAACGCGTCCATCTTCGCCTGCAGGTCGGGCGGACGCCGCGCAGCAGCCGCCTCCCGCAGCTGGCGCAGACGGTCTTCGAGCCGCTGGAACTGTTCCTCCGACACGGTCACCTCCCGGATTGGAGCCTCGGCCCGCATCGTACGCGGGCTAGCGTGGCAGGCAACGTGATCGGGCTCACGTCAGAGGGAGTACTTCTCGTACGCGGCGGCGAAGCGAGGGTCATCGAGCCGGAACACATCCGGATTGACCCCTCGCACACCGGCGAGGGCGGCGGCGAGCAGCTGCAGCGGGACGACGTCGACGATCGGAGCCAAGAGCTCGCTCACTCGCGGGGTCTCTACCCAGCGAGCGCCTTCCGAGACGGGCGGCATCGCTCCAATCACCGTCACGGCAGCCCCGAGGTCGAGGGCCGCGCGCACGGCCGTAGCGGTCCGCTCCGCTGCTCCGCCCGGCCCGTCGAACACGAGGAGCGGCGTGCCTTGCTGGAGCATGATCTGCGGCCCATGGAGGAACTGCTCGACGCCGAAACCAGCGGTCGGGACTCTCGCCGCCTCGACGAGCTTGATCGCCGCCTCGTGCGCGAGGACCTCACGCGGACCGCCGCCGACGGCGAGGATGAGCGGCTGCTCCGCCAACGCCGCCGCGAGCGACTCGACGGCCGGCTCGCTGCGGAGCGCAGCCTCGACCGCCTCTGGAAGCTCCGACAGCTCCCCGAGCGCCCCTTCCCTGATCCGCTCGGCTGCGAGGGCTGCCACGTACAGCGCCGTCGTGAAGGAGACCGTGTGGGTCGACGAGCGCTCCTTCGGGACCGTCGGCACGTGGACAGTCGCCGGTGCCGGCAGCGCCTCCGGAGATCCGATCCATACCGTGGGTACTTCGGTACCCTCGAGCATCTCGAGCAGGCGGCGAGAGAACGTCTTCCGTCCGGAGTGGCTGAACACGACGACGCAGGAGCCTTCATCCAGCCTCGGCGTGTAGAGGGCCAGGTCGAAGGAGTTCCAGGCAGTCGCGTCGATCCCGAGCGCGCGGAGCATGTACGCCGCCGCGACGGCCGCATTCCAGGACGTGCCCACCCCCGCGGTATGGACGCGACGGGCTTTCCGCAGCAGCGAGGCCGCCTCCTCCACTCCCGTCTGTTCCCGCAGCAGGCGGCGCAGCTCCGCAGGCTGCGTCCGGATCTGCTCGTACAGGGCGCTGTCCCGCCACTCGCGGCCGCGCGGCTCAGTACGGTCTGCTCCGCTCATCCCGCCACCTCGCTGCGCATCGCCTCGGCGGTGCGTCGCACGCCTTCCGCCAGGGAGACTTCTGCCTCCCAGCCGAGCACGGCTCGGGCACGCGTTACGTCGAGCCACACCGCCCGCACGTCACCCGGACGCGGAGGCCCGTGCACGTAGCTGGCCTCGCGGCCGACAGCCTCGCGGACGGCGGCGAAGATCTCGAGCACCGAGGTGCCGCGCCCTGTACCGATGTTCAGGCACTCGCGGGAGGCGCGGTGGAGGGCGAGCAGGTTCGCTCGGACCACGTCGCTCACGTACACGTAGTCCTTCTGCTGCAGCCCGTCACCGTCGACGACGCACGCCTCTCCCCGCAGGACGCGTCCGATGAAGATCGCGACGACGCCCGCCTCGCCGTTCGGGTCCTGCCGAGGCCCGTAGACGTTCCCGTACCGCAGGATCGTGTAGTCGAGGTTCGAAGCGCGAGCGACCTGCTCAAGGTAGAGCTCACCGGCGTACTTCGAGACGCCGTACGGCGAGAGCGGCCGGATGGGGTGCGTCTCCGGAACGGGCAGCTCCTGCGGCTCGCCGTACACCGTCCCGCCGCTCGACGCGTAGATGACCTTCCGCACCCCGTACTTCGCTGCGAGCTCGGCCACGCGTGCCGTGCCGCCGGCGTTCACCTCCAAGTCGAGGAGCGGGTCTTCGACGCTCCGCTTCACGCTCGACTGCGCAGCGTGGTGGTTCACGACCTCCGGCGCAAATTCGGCCAGGATCTGCTCGAACTCGCGCGCGTGGATGTCGACCTCGTACAGCCGAGCCTGACGGGGGACGTTCGAGCGCCGCCCGGTGGCGAGGTTGTCGACGACGACGACTTCATGGCCTTCGGCGAGGTACCCCTCGACGACGTGCGAACCGATGAAGCCGGCGCCTCCCGTGACGAGGATGCGCATGCGGGCCTCCTTCGCGTCCGTGAGCCTATGGTAGAGGCGGGTCGACTATCGTTCGCGCACCTTGGCTACCGCCCACCCGAGGACGGCCCCGATCAAACCGGCCGTGACCCCTCCGAGCAAGAGCGGAGCGACGATCTCGGCGAACGGAGCCCCGCTCTGCAGCTGTGCCGCCTTCGCGAGAACCGCGTTCGCCCCGAACCCCGCGACGAAGCCCCACACCGCCCATCGCAGATCACGTTCGGTCACCGCGAACGGCAGGGAAGGATCCGCGCTCGCCGCCGGCTCCGAAAGGGCCCGCTCCGCCGCCCGCCGCTGCTCCTCCTCCCGAAGCATCTCCAGCAGCTCGTCGAGCAGCTCGTCCGAGACCTCGTCCACGAGGTCGATGTAGTGACCCGCTCCTTCCTCGGCGAGCACGGGCCGCACGCAGGAGGAGCAGCGGCCGGAGAGCCACTGCCACTCCTCGAACGAGAGGCCGCGGCCGCACTCGGAACACCGGGCGCGGACGCTCGCCTCGCTCATCTCAGATCTCCTCGTCCAATGGCGGAGTCGGGGTCGGCCCCGGCTCCTCGGTCGCGGGCGGAGGGGTGGGAGTCGGCGAGGGTGTCGGGGTGGGCGTCGCGGTAGGAGTGAGCGTCGGCGTCGGCGACGGGGTAGGCGAGGGCGTAGGCGTCGCGGTCGCCGTCGCCGTTGGCGTCGGCGTTGCAGCCGCTGGTGTCGGCGTAGCGGTGGGGCTGCTCGCACTGGCGCTGCCGGTGCTCCCCCCTGAACCGCCCTGGCTCCCGCCGCCTTCGCCTCCCGGCGCAGAGGCGTCCACGGCCTTCTCGTTCGTCGGCGTCGGCGTGGCCGTCGCGGCGGGCGTGGCTGTGGGCGTCGACTGCTCGTCCTGGGCGGCGAGCACCTCAGCTTGGTTCTCGCCGAGGAGCTCGATCCCGCGCCCACCCGAAAGCTGGGCTATCAGCTCAGGGAGCCGCGACGGTCCGGCCGAACTCGTCGGCGCGGCCGCCGTGGGAACGTACGGCGACGCGACGTACCCGAGGCACCCGGAGAGCAGGATGGCAGCGGGGAGTGCGACGATGATGGACGCTGGACGCCTGTTCAGTCCCCTCACGACTCCGAGGGTAGGAATGGAAAGCAAGGAGTCCCATCGGGACTCCACCCGATTCCTCACGGCCGCCCTCCCTGACGCCGCGAGAACGACCGATCGGAGCCGAGTCAACGAATCTGGACGTCCCACGCCGTGGCATTGGTAAAGAGCCCATCCTCGGTCTCGACGACCACCTCGATGCTGACCCGCACGTCGTTGAACGAACGTCGCTGTGCGCCGGTCACCGCCAACTCCCAGCCGTCGGCCCCTTCCACGGCGGCGTTCTCGACCCGCGCCTCACTCCACGAGTTCGCTTGGGCATCCCAGTACCGCCCGTCATCGGACCGAACGATGACGAGCCGCACCGACTCCGCGGCGAGCCCGCCCGTGCCGACAACAAAGGAAACGCGGCTGCGCGCTACGAGCGCCCCAGGGACCGGCCTCTCCGGCTGGATTTCTTCCGACGGAGTCGGGGCCATGGGGGTTGGTTCCCCTCCGACGGAGACCTCCAGCACGTTCGTCCCGCCGAAGTTGTACCGCACGGTCACCACGTACGTGCCCGCTTCGGACGGGATGAAGGTGATGCCGCTCTGGTCCGTGCCACAGCCGCTCGCCTCGCTCGGCTCGGAAGCCGCGGGGCCGGAAACCTCGAAGTCCCCCGCCTGGAGGACCGCGCTCCCGGAGAAGGTGCCTCGCAGCCTGCTCACGTCGTTCGGCTGCGCGGCGCCCGCCGCCCGTTCACCGGCAACGTCCTCGGCGACCTCGCCGGTGCAGACGGTGACGGGCTCTCCGATCGCCGGCTCGCCCGTCGTCCGCAGGAGGCCCACCTCGTGGACGGTCACGGTCGGCTCGTCGACGTCTGCCCGGCCGATGCCGACGGCTGGCGCGGTCAGCTGGGCCCCGAGGTCATCTCCGCCCTCGGTGTCCGCGGCCGTCGCCCGGACCGTCATCGTGAGCGACTCCCCGCCGGCGAGGTCGACGCCGGCACACCGCGCAGTGGCGGAGTTCGTTCCCTCAGGGGTGCCCCGGTCGCAGGCGACCTCGGACGCCACCCCGTTCGTCAGCGCGAGCTCCACCTCGAACGCGCCGGTGCCGTTCGTGGCTTGGTTCGTGAGGGTCGCCGAGTAGATGACATCGGCGCGTTCAAACGTCGAGGTCCGGTCGACGACCACGCTGACGTCGAAGTCGGACGCCTGGAAGACTTCGAGGGCGCCGAGGCCGTCAACCTCCTCGTCCCCGTCCGAGGCGGTGTCGGGCTGACCGTCGGACACGCCCGCCCGCATCCGGAACTGGTCGGGAGCACTGGTCGCATCTGCGTCGACGCGGAACACGAGCTCCAGCGGAACGAGCGCTCCCGCCACGACGGCGCCGTAGTCGCAGCGCACGACGCCCTCCGACGGTGTGTCATCGCTGCAGCCCACTCCCAGCGGATCGGAGCTCCCGCCTAAGAACGTGAGTCCGTCCGGATAGTCGAACTCGAAGAAGAGGGACGAGAGCCCGACGTTCGCGGTCGCCTCCACGGTGAACGTGACGGTGGTCCCCGCCTGCACCACCCGCGGGGCAGCAGGCGCCTGCGTCACCGAGAACGTGACGTCGGTGTCGTTCGACAGCGCCACCGCCGGTACTGCGGGGCCTGATGGGCCGACCCACCACGTCGCGACGCCGAACGCGAGTGCCAGCAGCGCCACCCGCCTGCGCACCGGTCAGCTCCCTTCGTACGCGATCGAGACGCCGAAGAGCTTCGTGCTCGGACCGCCGGTGAGGTCGACGACCAGGAAGTACACGTTCGCGGTGTTGTCGACCACATGCGGGTAGGCACTGACAGTCTGCGGGGATCTCCCGTTGGTCGAGAGGACCTCGGCGAGCTTGAAGACCTGCGTGGCGGAGCTGCCGTTCGCGAGCGGCGTGAAGTCCAAGCGGAGCTTCACCTCTCCCGCGGTCGCCTCGAACGCCGCCGTCATCGAGGTCACCGTCACGCCGTCCGGCAGGGAGACGAGCGCGTAGTACCGCTGCGAGGCATGGTCGGTGGACACGGGGTAGAGCTGGTTGAACGACTTCTCGTACATCGCGAGGTCGCTCGCGGGGAAGAACGCGCTCGCCGGGATCGAGAGCGCGCCCGAGGCCGGGGCGGAAGCCGCCTGGGGCAGCGTGAGCCCTGGCGCGGTGACGTTCAGCCAGACGGCGTCGCCCGTGCGGAGCTCCGTCAAGGTGGCTGCGAACGCCGGCATGCCCGGCGCATACACCTCGTACGCCTGTGTCTCGGCGTTCCAGCGGTAGATCGCGCTGTACTTGTCCGCATGCGGCGCGAGGACCTCGCTCGGAGGCCCGCTCGGTCCGAGATACGCGACGTTGTTCCATCCGAGCGGGAGTGCGGTCGTGTCCGCTTCCGTACGGAGCGAATCGAGGAGGAACGCTCCGAGGGCACTGGAGAGCAGCACTCCCGCGAGGAGCAGTACCCTGCGGCCCATCGCCGGCCTCCGAATCCGGATTCGAGGGCCAGCCTAGGGCGTAACGTGATCCCGGCTCAGTAGGTAGAACCCCGATCCGCCGCCGCCAGACCACCGAGGGCCGCCCGGGCCGGCCCGCAAGGCAGATGAGGGGTTACTGAATACGCTTCGCCACGACTACGTCTCGCTCGAGGTACTCGCCGGGACCGCCCGGTCTCGACGCCCGGAACTCCCCTCCACAGGTGATGAGCGTGATCCACTCCTCGCCGTCCGGCTTCTCTGGGGCGTCGATGAGCTCACCCATCGGGATGTTGGAGACGTGGTATCGCTCTTTCCGGAAAACCTCGTACACGTACTCCGTCCCGTCCTCCATGACGACCACGACCTGGTCGCCCGGCTCCAGGTCCTTCAGGTTGTAGAACGGCCCACGGATGTTCGGCCAGTAGTCGACGTGCGCGGAGAAGACTGCGTTCCCGCCCCAGCCGGGCTTGTCGTAGATGTAGTACCAGCCGACGTTGAGCGGGTCCTTCGGCACGTCCAGCTGGTTGGTCGGCAAGAGTCCGATCGCCTCGACGGGCGCGTCGACGCCGAAGCGAGGGATTCGCATCCGAGCGACGAGTCCGTCGTACGGAGTTGGAGTAGCCGTCGGCGTCGGGCTTGGCGTCGCCGTGTCGGTCGGCGTGGGCGTGGTGGCTACCCTCGTGGAGCCCTGCGCGGGATCCGCCCCGGTCGGTGGCGGATCGTCCATGGCGGATTCGGAGCCGCAAGCGACGAAGAGCCCGGCGCCGAACAACCCGGCGCCGAGAGTGAGAGCGAGGATCGCAACGGTACGCAACAGTCTCACGTCCTGTCTTTTCCTTCCGTGAAGCTCCCAGCCGAAGGATATCGTCCCCGCGAGTAAGGGACATTTACGGTCCCAGTCCGTCCCTCTTCCTTCGACCGGCCCACCAGCCAAGAACAGCTGCGCCGCCCACGGCCACCCCGCCTCCCGCGAGGAACCAGACCCAGAACGGTCGAGGCTCCCGCGATGCGCGCTCGCCAGACTCCCGCGCGACCGGCGCCGAGCTGTTTGCGGGCGGGGGAAGCGCGTCGTCCGTCGGTAACCGCGTTACCTCGGCCCGCGGCGTGGCGGTCGGCGTTGGCGTCGGGGTCGCCGTGGGGAGCGGTAAGGGAGTTCCCGACCCGGCGTTCAGGTTCAGCTCCTGCGCGCCGAACTCCCATCGCCCCGTCTCGTTCGCAGGTTCGCCCCCGATCGTGAACCGGACGATCTTCCCGGGCGCGCCGCACCCCGGCTCCTGCCACTCGTGCAGGACGGCGATGGAGTAGGCGGACACGCCGCCGATCGTCACCGTCCCCCGGTAGGTCGGTCCGAGCTGCGTGCAGTCCTTGCCATCGATGTACGCACGCACCTCCGTCCCGTCCGGCACGGGCCGGCCGTCGACCGTGGCGGTCCCGTAGAACACCGCTGGCACCTGCGGCTGTGCCCAGGCGACCAGCGAACCCCAGAGGACGCAGAGGAGCGCGGCGGCGAGGACCGGCCTCACGCCCGCATCCTACGGAGTGCGGACGCGAGCCGGGAATTACCGCGTCCCTCTGGCCCGAACGAGTAGCTCGCTCGTCGAAGGCGGCGGATGGGATAGCGCGCCGACGCCCATGCTCCCTCCCCCACGCCGAGACCGACCGCGACCTCCACCCCGGTGCCGCCGACACCGACGCCTTCTCCCACCCCGTCTCCCACGCCGACTCCCGCCGCCCTGCCGGCGACGAAGTTCGCGGGGCGCCCTTGGGAGGGCCCATCGGTGCGCTGCCCGCCCCAGAGCACGTATCGGGTCGTCTGTGCCGGCGCTGACTGGCTCCTCGACCTCCCTCCCTACGTGAGCCTCGCCCCTGGTTGGACAGAGATTTTCGTCAACGATTGGCGGGACGCGCTCTCCGCCTGCCCCTAGCTCGCGAGACACCCCTTGGCCACCGAACGAGCTCGGCTGGTCACCTGGCGGAGGCCGCCGGGTGAACGATCCCTGGCCTGTCACGATCCCGTCATCTCGCCGCTCGGTTCCATGAGCCGCGTCCTGCCGACCCCTTCAGTGAGCGCCCTGCACGGGCCGCTGGACGGGGAGGAAGGCCGTGGCAACGTTTCAGCTCAGCTGGTCCCGCTCGCTCCGCAACGCGGTTCGAACGACGAATCTCCGGCGGCACGTCGTCCTTGCGGGCGGCGCGCTCCTGGCAGGCCTCGCCCTCGGAACGGCCCTCGCCCTCCGCCCGTGGGCGACGGAGGCAGCAACGAGCACGGCGCAGCCGCCGGTTTCGCCCGAAGAGCTCCTCCTCCCGCGGGGGCTCGCTGCACGGGTGGAACGGTGGAACGTCGGGCTCGTCGACGACGGACCGGCGATCGCGATCCCGCCAGGCCTGCCGCCCTTCAACGCCGAGGCGCAGCGGTACGCCGAAGAGCTCCGCGCCGCGCTCGTCGCCGAGGCGGAACGAGAGGCTGCGGAACGGGCGCGCGCGTCGGCCGGCGCCCGTGTCGCCCACGCGCCTGCGCCCGCAGCGGCGAACCCCGCTCAGCCGGCGAGTCCGCCGGCCGCATCGGGTTCCGCGGCCCCCGCTTCGGCAAAGCCGAACTTCTACGTGCCGCAGGTCTCCCACGGCCCGGCCACCGACCTCGAACGCCGGCTCTTCGAGGCGATGAACGCGGAGCGAGCGAAGGCGGGCCTGCCGCCCCTGGCCTACGACTCGGGGCTCACGGTAATCGCTCGAACGCGAGCGCAGCAGATGGTCGATCAGGGGTACTTCGGACACGTGGACCCGTTCGGCTACCGGATGTACGTGGAGCTCCTCGCGCACTTCGGCTACACCTGGTACGCCTGGGCGGGCGAGAACCTGGCGATGAACAACTACGCTCCCTCGGAGTCGCCGGAGCGAGCGATGATCGCGCTGATGAACAGCCCGTCCCACCGAGCGAACATCCTCAGCACCGCGTACACGCGCGTCGGCATCGGCGAGGTCACCACGGCGGACGGACGGCACTTCTACGCGATGATCTTCCTCGGTTGAGGGCCTCGGAGTTCAGAGCCTCGACCGCTGGCCAGGGCCTCCGTGAGCCGCCTTGCGTGACCCTTGAGGAATCGTGGCCTACGGCGCTAGTCGGACTCGTCGTCGCCCGCGCTCCCACCCCGCGTCCTCGCGATCAGGAGCCCGACTCCTCCGCCGACGAGCGCCAGGCCCCCCAGGGCGGCAAGGATGTAGATCCAGACGGCCGTGCCATCGTCGGACTCACCGCTGCGACTCGGAGACGGCGTCGAGCTCGCGAGCCCGCCGGGCAGCGTCGGGGTAGCCCCAGGCGACGGCGAGCCCTCGCGAGCGGTCTCGGATTCCGTTGGTGAACTCGTGGGCGACGCCGTTTCCGTTCCTTCTGGCGTCTCGCCAGCAGGAGTCGCGGTCGAGGTGGGACGCGGCGTCGGCGTCTCAGTGGCAGTGCGCGTCGGGGTGGGAGTGAACGTCGGCACGGGAGCTGGGGTGGCCGTCCCGAAGGTGATGTCAAAGCGGGTCGGGCCCGGGTTCCAGGGCACCGTCTCCTCCGCGAACCGGTCCCCTACCTTGATTCGCACCGGGACGCCTCTCCGTCCACACCCCGGCTTCGTCCCGGGCACGTTGCCGTCCGCAAGAACGTTGACGGCGTACACGGTAACCCGTGATCCTTCCTCGCCCGTTTTCTGCGTCGTCGATTCGCCGCACACCCTGTCGCCAATGTAGGCGCGCACCGGGAGGCCTTCAGGAACGTCTCCTTCCGAGTCGGTGATCGATCCCCAGAACGTCGCTGGCAGCGGAGGCAGCTGTGCAAAGGTCTCCTGGGGACGCAGCACGAGGGCGACCGTGAGCGCGAACAACGCGCAGCCCAGGGCCTTCGCCACCCGAAGAGGGCCCGCACTCGTCATGGTTCGCACCGTAACAGACGGCTGCTTACGAACATCAGCTCCTCGCAAGATGTGGGCAAGATCGCTGACCTTCTGCCCGTGTCGGGATGGCGCGCAAGGCACACCCGAGGTTCCGAGCAGGCGGTTAGCGGTGCGCGCTGCGGCGATGTGCCCTCCGCCAGGAGAAGGTTGCAACTGCACCTGCCCAGAGTGCTGCTGCAACTGCAGCGAGGACGAACGGCCCGTCGAAACCGGAGGCGCCAGGCTCTTCCGTGGCGAGTCCCGCGCTGCCAGTGGCCGGCGGCGTCGGAGCGGAGGCCGGGCCCGGTACCTGCTCTCCCGCCACCGCCTCCACCGGCGTCGGAGTCGGACCGGCCGCCTGGGCACAGACACGCACCACGAAGCGAACCTCCGCACGAGGCCCTCGCAGCTCCACGGTCGCCTCTCCGGAGGGCGGGCTCTCTACCGCGAATGCCGCGCCGTCCGCACAGCGGGAGGAGGTGTCCGGTCCGAGCAGCTGCTGCACGCGGTACGAACCGTAGGGCAGGAGCGGCGTGACCGCGCGACCGGGACCATCCGCGTCTCCGGCCACGATCAGCGTCGCCACGGTCGCTCCGCCGCCCGAGACGATCGCCACGGGCCAGGTGCGGGAGCCGCCCGCTTCCGCCCCTTCTACGACGAGCTCGACGGCGATCCGTCCGGCGAGCACCGCCTCGACGCTCGCGGAGGCCGAGTTCCCGCCGGCGTCCACCGTGAGCGTCACCGGTCCAGCACGATCCGCTCGCACGTAGGCGACGGCCTCGTGAATGCCGGGCCCCACCTGGTTCGGAGCGAGGGCGCCCACGAGGGCGCCCCCGTCCACACGGTAGGAGAGGTCGAGGCTCAAATCGCCGGCACCCTCGACACGGACGAAGAAGGGGATCTCCTCGCCGACGCCGTACCGGTCGTCCGGGGCTACCACCAGGACGTGAACGCCAGACTGCGCGCCCGCTCGTTCGGCCGGCAGCCCTACGGCGCCAACTGGGAGGAGCAGGAGGAAGAGAGCAGCGACCGCCGTTCGGGCGAACCGCGTCGTTCGCACGTGCCGTTCCCCTTCTCTCCCCGCCGTGTCCACGAACGGGTGCGCTCCGTGAACACGCCGTGACTGTACCGCTCCGCGCCTCCGTGCGCCATAAGAGCGGCGTTAGAGTTCGAGTTGCGCGCCACGCAGGCGGGGCGCATAGTCGACGCGGGACGGGAGCAGATTCGGAACGGAGGACGTTTGTGGTACAGTCACGGGCCCGGAGGCTGACGATCGGTGGCCTCGTGCTGCTCATCGCCGTCGCGGCCGTCGCCGGCTGCGGCGGCGAGAACGGCGGCGGGGTCGACGAAACCGCCACCGTGCCCACCGGAGCCGAGACCGCGACTCCCGCCGGGACGGAGACCGTGTCGCCGGAGCTCGCCGCCCTCCGCGCCTTATGGGAGCGGACCGTCGGAAGCCCGCACACCGCCTGGTACGACGTCGCCATCGACTCGAGCGAACCGCGGACGACCCTCAGCGGTAGTCTCCGCGCGGTGCTCGATGGGGAACGCCTCGCGCTCGAGTTCGAAGGTCAGAACGGTGCTGGGCAGCTGCTCGACTTCCTCTACATCGAGACGCCCGTCTCCCGGTACGTCTGCAACGTGGTCGACACGCGGAGCCAGTGCGTGGCGCTCGATGAACCAACAGGAGCGCTCGGGGACGCGCTCGCCCAGCTCCGGCTCCCCGCGTGGGTCGAACGGGTGATCGGCGCGGGCGCGAGCGTCACGGTCGCACAGACCGAGGGAGCCACGATCGGCGGCATCGCAAGCGAGTGCTTCGCGTTCGTCGGAGCCGAGCAAGAAGGAACGCTCTGCCTCGGGGTCGACCTGCCGGCGGTCACCCGCCTGGAGGGAACCATCTCGGGAACGGAGGTGCGAATCGAACTCACGCAATACTCACCGGAGGCGCCCGCCGACGCCTTCGAGCCGCCGTACCCGGTCTCGGGCGGCGGCAACTAGCATCGGTCCCCGAGGCGAGCGGGAGCGCGCCGCAACCGGGAGCGCCTCCTCCCTGCCACCGACCGGAAAGGAGAGCCTACATGAAACGGATATCTGCGGTGCTCGCCATCCTCGTCCTCCTGCTGGGAGCAGCCCTGCTCGCCGCGTGCGGGGGTGGCGACGGCACCGACTCCTCTACCGCCGCCGGCGAGACGCCGACGGAAGCTACGGAGGAACCGGAGAACGGCGAAGCGGAACAACCCGACGACGGCGCCCAGGATGGCGAGGCGAACGGCGAGGAGGACGGTCTCGACCCGCTCACCTCACTCCGTCAGCGCGCCTCCGCTTTCGAGAACGAAGCCGTGCGTATCGTCTACCAGATCGAGGGCGAGTCGCCCACCGAAGGCGGCCCCTTCTCCGGCACCCTCGACTTCGCGCAGAAGCCGCCGAAGGCGCGGTTCGCGATCCAGATGGAGGCCGACCCCGAGGAGCTCGACGGCCTCCCCGGGGAGTTCGTGATGATCGTCGATGAGGACGCGGCCTACTTCTGCGGCGAGGGAGAGTGCCTGAAGTTCGCGGGCCAAAGCGAGCAGGCGAATGGGCCGATGGATCTCGTCGCGGACCTCAGCGTCGGGGACATCGTGGAAGAGATCGCCGCCCAGGACGAGGATATCGCGGTCCGGAGGGTCGACGACCGCACGATCGCCGGTCACCCGTCCGAGTGCTACGAAGTGGAAAGCGCCATCCAGGGCAGCGGCATCATCTGCGTCACGAAGGAGCACAACATCTTCTCGTACCTCGAAGGCGAGTTCGAGGGCGAGCGCGTCAAGTTCGAGCTCGTGGAGTTCTCTCAGTCGGTCCCTGACGACTTGTTCGAGCCTCCGTTCCCCGTCACCGAGTTCAGCTTCGGAACGCCGGAGTCAGACGACTGAGGACGAATGGATGCCGGCGGGGCATGGGTGTCATCGAAGCGATGTCTTGGACGCCCGTGCCCCGCATGACGTACCTTGCATGACGAAGTCCGTTGACGGGGGAGCGTCGTGAGCCCACCGCGCACGATCGTTGAGAAGATCTGGGAACAGCACGTGGTTCACCGGGAGGAGGGGAAGCCCGACCTCCTCTACATCGACCTGCACCTTGTCCACGAGGTCACGTCACCGCAGGCGTTCGAGGGGTTGCGGCTCGCCGGGCGCAAGGTCCGCCGGCCCGACCTCACGCTCGCGACGGTCGACCACAACGTTCCGACGATCGACCGCGACAAACCGTGGTCCGACCCGCTCTCCGTGCAGCAGGTCGAGGCGCTCCGTCGGAACTGCGCCGAGTTCGGCATCCCGCTCTTCGGCGTCGAAGACCGCCGCCAAGGCATCGTCCACGTCATCGGGCCGGAGCAGGGCCTGACGCAGCCAGGGATGACCATCGTCTGCGGTGACAGCCACACCTCCACCCACGGAGCCTTCGGCGCCCTCGCGTTCGGGATCGGCACCTCCGAGGTCGAGCACGTGCTCGCGACGCAGACGCTTCCCCAGGCGAAGCCGAAGACGATGGCCATCGAGGTGAACGGAACGCTCGGGAAGGGGGTCACGGCGAAGGACGTGATCCTCGCCATCATCCGCAAGATCGGCGTGGCGGGAGGGGTGGGCCACGTCATCGAGTACCGGGGCGACGTCATCCGCTCCCTCTCGATGGAGGGGCGGATGACCATCTGCAACATGTCGATCGAAGCCGGAGCGCGCGCTGGACTGGTGGCGCCGGATGAGAAGACGTACGCCTACATGGAAGGCAGACCGTACGCGCCGAAGGGGCGTGACTGGGAGCGCGCCCTCGAGTTCTGGCAGTCGCTGCCCACGGACGAGGGAGCGGTATTCGACCGCGTCGTGGAGCTACGCGGCGAGGAGATCGAGCCGTTCGTGACCTGGGGCACGACGCCCGCCCAGAGCGTGCCGGTGACCGGGAAGGTCCCCGACCCGAGCGAGTTCACAGACCCGAAAGCGCGCGAGGCCGCCGAGCGCGCCCTCCGGTACATGGACCTCGAACCCGGGACGCCGATCCAGGAGATCCGCATCGACCGAGTCTTCATCGGCTCCTGCACGAACTCCCGCATCGAGGACCTCCGTGCGGCCGCGGAGATCGTCCGCGGGAAGAAGGTCGCCCCTTGGGTGCGGGCGATGGTCGTGCCAGGCTCGGGGCTGGTGAAGTGGCAGGCGGAGCAGGAGGGGCTCGACCGCATCTTCAAGGAAGCCGGGTTCGAGTGGCGCGACGCCGGATGCTCGATGTGCCTCGGCATGAACCCCGACATCCTCATGCCTGGGGAGCGGTGCGCATCAACCTCGAACCGGAACTTCGAGGGCCGGCAGGGCCCCGGCGGCCGAACGCACCTGGTGAGCCCGCAGATGGCCGCCGCGGCCGCCATCGCCGGGCACTTCGTCGATATCCGGGAGTGGGAGTGAGACGATGCGGAAGTTCGAAGTCGTCCAGGGACGCGTCATCCCGCTCCTCCGGGCGGACGTGGACACCGACCAGATCATCCCCGCGAAGTACCTGAAGCGGATCGAACGCACCGGGTTCGGCCAGTTCGCCTTCGAGGCGTGGCGGAAGGACCCCGACTTCGTCCTCAATCGCCCCGAGTACCAGGGCGCTCCCATCATGGTCACCGGCCCGAACTTCGGCTGCGGCTCCTCGCGCGAACACGCGCCGTGGGCGCTCGAGGACCTCGGGATCCGCGCCATCATCGCACCGTCGTTCGCCGACATCTTCCGGAACAACTGCGCGAAGATCGGGCTCCTCACCGTCGTGCTCCCGCAGGAGGACTGCGACTGGCTCGGCCAACGCGCGCAGGCGGAGCCTGCATCGGAGCTCGTCGTGGACCTGCGAGCACAAGAGGTGCGCACGCCCGACGGTGCCTGGCGGCGCCCGTTCGACATCGACCCGTTCGTGAAGCACTGCCTGCTCGAGGGGCTCGACCAGATTGGCCTCACGCTCCTCCACGAAGGGAAGATCGCGGAGTACGAACGGAACCGGTGGCCGCTCTTCCCACGCACGCGGGAGCCGGTGGAAACGGGCTGAGGAGGTAGGATGCAGCGACGACCCTCCTTTCGAGCCGTGATCTCCAACTGGCGGACGTACGACGCGCCCTTCTGGACGAAGCTGCGGCTGGCGGCGCGGAACAACTGGACGAAGCTTCGGACCCGCCAGAACTGCTGCGGCCACGAAGGCGAGCCAGGCTGCTGAGTGGTCGAAGAGCGGCCCGGTTCGGGCCGCACGGAAGCGGAGTAGGCCAGCACCAGGGGCCCGCTTGCCGGTCCTCCCAGTCGCGCCCACGCTGGAGGCGTGCGGTCCGAACGGCAAGCGGCAGCTGCGGGGCGACTCCAAAGCCTCTCGGCGCTCTCCATCGCCAGCGGGGGCCCGGTGCGGCCGCAACAACCGCCGCCGACACCGTGGCGCTTCCCTCGCATCGAGGGCGACCGCCCCGAGACGGCCATCCTCGAAGGCGGGGACTTCGAACCGGGCACGCTCATCGCCGCCTACCGCGCCGGGTTCTTCCCCTGGCCGCACGATGACCAGGACTTCCTCTGGTTCTCCCCGCCCGAACGCGCGGTCTTCCTCCCCAGTTCGTTCTACGTCTCCCGGCGGCTCGCCCGCCGGCTCCGCCAGCAGCGGTTTCGCCTGAGCGTCGACGCCGCGTTCGACGAGGTCATCCGCGCCTGCGGGGAGCGGGCCGAGGGCACCTGGATCACGCCGCGGCTGCGCTCCGCCTTCGAGCGAATGCACCGGCTCGGATGGGCCCACAGCGTCGAGGTGTGGAGCCACGACGGAGAGCTCGTCGGCGGGGTGTACGGGCTTCGCATCGGGGGATGCTTCTTCGCCGAGTCGATGTTCCACCGGCAGACCGACGCCTCGAAGATCGCCCTCGCCGCCCTCATGCGGCTCTGCCTCGACGCGGGCGTGCAGCTCGTGGACGCCCAGCTCCCCACCGCTCACCTCCTTTCGCTCGGCGCACGGGTGTGGCCGCGGGAGGAGTACCTCCGGCGCCTGGCGCCACTCCTCGAGCTCCCGGTCGAGTTCCCTCCTCCCGCACGTCCGGCGCCGTGACGCCACGGCGCTCGCGCGGGAGCGAAATCGCCGGGAAGATGGGCAGAAAGCGCGAAGGGAGGTAGCCGTGGCATCGTTCCGGATCCTCGTCACCCCCGGCGACGGCATCGGGCCGGAGGTGATGGAAGAGGCGCTCAAGGTTCTCGGCAAGGTCGAGCAGGTCTTCGGACTCCGCTTCTCGTACGACACGGAGCTCGTGGGAGGAGCGGCGATCGACCGGCACGGCGTGGCGCTGCGGGCGGAGACGCTGGAGAAGGCACGCCGGAGCGACGCCGTGCTCTTCGGCGCCGTCGGCGGGCCGAAGTGGGACGACCCGCGGGCGCCGGTCCGCCCGGAGCAAGCGATCCTCGGCCTCCGCAAAGGGCTCGGCCTCTTCGCGAACCTGCGCCCGGTCCGCGTGCATCCCGCGCTCCTGGAGAGCAGCGCCATCCGCCCCGAGGTGCTCCGCGGCACGGACCTCGTCGTGATCCGCGAACTCACGGGCGGGATCTACTTCGGCAAGCCGCAGCGCCGCTGGCTCACGAAGCGCGGGAGGCGGGCAGTGGACACGATGAAGTACGCCGAGCACGAAGTGGCCCGCATCGCCCGCGTGGCCTTCGAGCTCGCCCGCGGCCGCCGGCGAAAGGTCACGAGCGTCGACAAGGCGAACGTCCTCGAGACGAGCCGCCTCTGGCGCGAGGTCGTCTCCGAGGTGGCTCGGGAGTACCCCGACGTGGAGCTCGAGCACCTGCTCGTCGACGCCTGCGCCATGCACCTCATCCGCCGTCCGAGCACGTTCGACGTCATCGTCACCGAGAACCTCTTCGGCGACATCCTCACCGACGAGGCGGCGATGCTCTCCGGCTCGATGGGGATGATGCCCTCGGCGAGCCTCGGCGCACGTCGGCGGGGCTCCAGGACGTTCGGCCTGTACGAGCCTATCCACGGCAGCGCTCCGGACATCGCCGGCGAGGGGAAAGCGAACCCCCTCGGGATGATCCTCAGCGCGGCGATGATGCTCCGCCTCTCCTGCGGCCTTCCTGAGGCAGCCGACGCCGTCGAGCGCGCCGTCGATGAGGCCGTGTCGGCCGGCCTCCGCACGCCAGACATCGCCCGTCCCGGAGAACCCACGGTGTCGACCGCGGAGATGGGAACGGCCGTCGCCGAACGGGTCCGGCGGGCGTAGCCGCGGCAGCCGCCCCACGCCCGACTGGGACCGAGTGGCCGGGGACGCGCCGCGCGCCTCCTGGTACACTGAGGGCGCCGATCCGTTGTATACAATCCCGCGGCCCGTCGCGGAGTTCGAGCGAGGAGAGGGGACCGACCAGTGACCCAGCAAGTGCAGATCGCCCGCGGACTCGAAGGGATCTACGTCACCGAGACGAAGCTCTGCCGCATCGACGGTCAGAAGGGCGAGCTCGTATACGCCGGCTACGACATCTACGAGCTGGCGGAGAAGTCCTCGTACGAAGAGGTTGCGTTCCTCCTCTGGAACCTCCGCCTGCCGACGAAGGCGGAGCTGGAGGAGCTGAAGGCGCGGCTGAGGCGCGAGCGCGTGCTCTCCGACCTCACCCAGCGCATCCTGCGCGAGATCGTCGGTCAGATCCGCCCGATGCGCTCCCTGGAGATCGCGGTCATCATCGCCGGCGCGCTCGACCCGAAGTCGAGTGACCTCTCCCAGGAGCAGCTCCGCGTTACGGCAGCGCGGCTGGCAGCCCAGATGCCGACGGTCATCGCAACGTACCACCGGCTCCGCCAGGGGCTGGAGCCCGTCCCGCCGCGCGACGACCTCGACCACGCCGCGAACTTCCTCTGGATGCTCCGAGGGGAGGAGCCCTCTCCGCTGGAGCAGCGCGTGTTCGACGTGGCCATGATCCTGCACGCCGAGCACGAGATGAACGCCTCCACGTTCGCGGCCATCGTGACCGCGTCGACCCTCAGCGACATGTACTCCGCCATCGCCTCTGCCATCGGGACGCTGAAGGGTCCCTTGCACGGCGGGGCGAACGAGGCGGTCTTCCGCATGCTGGAGGCGATCGGCGACGAATCGAACATCCAGCCGTACGTCGACGACCTCGTCGCCCGCGGCGAGCGGGTCATGGGCTTCGGCCACCGCATCTACAAGACGACCGATCCGCGGGCGATCATCCTCGAGCGGCTCGGGGAGCAGCTCGCGCAGAGCTCTCCGGAGGCGCGCTGGTTCCGGCTCTCGCAAAAGCTGCGCGACTACCTGCTGAAGAAGTTCGAAGGCCGGCCGCTCTACCCGAACGTCGACTTCTTCAGCGCCTCCGTCTACCGGATGCTCGGCATCCCGCCGGACCTGTACACGCCGATCTTCGCGATGGCGCGGGTGGCAGGCTGGACGGCCCACCTCCTCGAGCAGTACGCGGACAACCGGCTCGTCCGCCCCAACGCGCTCTACGAGGGCGCCGAGCACCGGCCGTACGTTCCGCTCGAGCAGCGCAGCTGAGCGGAGACGCCGGAAGTCGACCAGGAAGGGCGCCGAACGGCGCCCTTACTCTTCCTCCACCGGCGGTCCGAGCGGTCGGATCTGCTCGATCCGGAGCCGCTCTTCCAGCTCCTCTCCTTCGAGCTTCCGCAGCTCCCGAAGCCGCGCTTCCTCCTCCTCGCGCCGCTCGCGCTCCTCGGGCGTCTCGACCACGAGCCCGCCCTGCTCATCGGTGAGGAACGTCACCTCCATCGGCGAGCCGAGCACCCCGTACCGGTTGCCGCCGAGGTAGACGAGCGGCGAGTACTCCGGCTCCTCCAACTTCCAGGTGGAGACGTACGCCTCGTCCAGAGCTTGGACCTTCAGCACGCGGCCCACGAACAGGTCGTGGTCCCCGATACGGAGCACCTGCTCCAGCCCGCACTCCACCCAGGCGAGACAGCCCTCGATGAGCGGCGCGTCCACACGCAGGGCGCGGAACGTCTCCAGCCGCGCCGCGTCGATCTTGTTCGTATCGATCCCGGTGATGCTGCCGAGGAAGGCGACCTGCTTCGCGAGGCGCGGCCCAGGGATGTTGAGCGCGAACTCCTCGCTGTGGCGGGCCATCAGCCCGGTCAAGCGGTCGGGATGGAGGACGCAGCCGACGAACGGCGGCTGGATGGAAAGGGGAACGGTCCACGCCACCGGCGCGGCGTTGACCATTCCCCGCCAGGCGACGGTCACGATGGCGACCGGCCCCGGATTCAGGAGGCGCCGAGCATCGGCCTCGTCGCAGAGCCGGCGCACCATGGCGCCCCTCGCTCGCCCCTACGACTGGCCGTTGCGGTGCGCGCGCCGCCAGCGCAGGTACTTCCAGTAGGAGAGCAGCTCGGGCAAGTCCTCCGGATGGCGCTCGAGCTCCTCGATGAGCGAGGCGATCTCACTGTCGCGCACGTACAGCATCTCACCGTCCTCACCGAGGAAGTAGTGAAGCGGACGGTTGAGGATGCGCGCGACGTTCAGCAACATGTCGATGCCCACGGACCGCTGGCCAGCCTCGTAGAGGCTGATTGCGCTCTGCGTGGTGTTCAGCAGCTGCGCCAGCTGGCCCTGGCTCATCCCCGCGTCCCGCCGAGCAGCCCGGATGCGCGCGCCGAGCATCGCCGAGACTGGTGGCTTCCCGGACTCCGTCTGCGCCTTGCCCATCGACCGTCTCTCCGTTCCTTCCGAATTTGGCATATCTTCTCGTTCACGAGGCCATCTCTGGCCCCATATGCGATTGTGAAATAGCGTACGAGCCGCTCCACATTCGGTCAAACCGGCTAATCGTGTGGTCTCTCCGAAGGACTGCGTCAGTGCCCGAGCGACAACCGGGCGGCGAGCGCCTCCGGCAGCCCCGCCGCGCGAATCCGCTCCTGCGTGAGGGCAATCGGGTACTCGAGCCGGTGGAGCGTGACCCAGCCCTCGTCCACGTCAAGGACCGCGTAGCTCGCGCGAGGATCGCCGTCCCGCGGCTGCCCGACCGACCCGGGGTTGAAGCAGAGCGGGGTATCGTCGAGGGAGATCCGCTCGCCAGGCGCGGGACGATGGACGAGCACCTCGCCGTCCTTGCGGCGGAGCAGGAGCGGCACGTGGGTGTGCCCAACCAGGCTGAGCGGCGTCCGCTGGCGCGCGAAGTGCGCCTCCGCTGCCTCGTACGTGATGAGGTACTCCCAGAGCGGCTCGCGGAGCGTCCCGTGAACGAGCGTGACGTCGCCGACTTCGAGCACTTGGGGGAGCGATCGCAGGAACGCGCGCGTCTCCTCATCGATGGTCCTCGCGGTCCACGCTGCGGCGGCGGCCGCTACCGGGTTGAACTCCTCCGTCGTGATCAGCCCGACGGCCGCGGCGTCGTGGTTCCCCATCACCGCCACACACCCGAGGGTGCGCAGCTCCCGTACGACGGCGTCCGGGTCGGGCCCGTACCCGACGATGTCCCCCAGCACCCAGAGCTGCTCGGCGCCCTCCCGCTCCGCATGGCGGAGCACCGTTTCGAGCGCCGGCAGGTTCGCGTGGATGTCGGAGAGCACCGCGACCCTCACGGTTGCCACGCTACCACGCGCGCCGTGGTTCGCAGCATCTGCGCTGCTATCCTGGCGCCGTGGGACCGCTCGAGCTCACTTCCCGCCACGAAGAGGAGACGCGCAGCATCGGCGAGCGCATCGGGAAGCTGCTCCGCCGCGGCGACGTCATCCTCCTCGCCGGGGACCTTGGCACGGGAAAGACGTGCCTCACGCAGGGCATCGCTCGCGGCCTCGGGGTGATGGGAACCGTGAACAGCCCCTCGTTCGTGCTCATGAACGAATACCAGGGGCGGGAGCGGCTCTTCCATGTCGACCTATACCGGATCGAGGACGTCGAGGAGCTGGACGACCTCGGCCTCTGGGACTACGCGGAGCGCGGCGTCCTCGTCATCGAATGGCCCGAACGGGGAGCGGACCTGCTCCCAGGGGAAGGGCTCGTCATCGAGCTTCGCTACGGCGATCAGGAGCGGGAGCGCCGCTTCCGCCTCGTCCCTCGGGGAGCGCGCGGCGCCGAGCTCCTCCAAGCCCTCTCGGGAGCAGGGTGAGTGCGCCGGCTCGCCATCGACACCGCCTCCGACCGGCTCGCGGTCGCCCTCTGCGACAATGACCAGGCCCCGCTCGTTCGCTCACCAGACCCCCGCGCGGCGCACACGCAGCTCCTCGTGCCCACGATCGACGGGCTTCTCGCCGGCACGGCCACTCCGGAGGAGCTCGTGGTCGTCACCGGCCCCGGGAGCTACGCGGGGCTCCGGGTCGGCATCGCCACCGCCGAAGCCCTCGCGCTCGGGTGGGGGATCCCGGTGCGGGGGGTGAGCACGTTGGAAGCGGTCGTGACGGCCGCTCTCGAGCGCGGGGCCGCGCTGCCGATCGTCGCCATCCACCCTGCCGGTCGCCGTGAGTTCGCCGTCCAGCGGTTCACGGCGGAGGAAGCGCAGGAGCCGATCCGCCTCGTCCCGTATGAACGGCTCACGGAGTTTCGCGAGCCGCTGGCCGGCGAAGGGGCCGGCGAACTGGGGGGCCTCGAGGTTCTCCCCGCTGAGCGGGCCGTGGCGGCCCTGCGTCGCGCGGCCCGCGGACTCGCCGGTAGCACGAGCGCTGTGTACCTTCGGGAACCGCACGTGACGCTCACGCGCGCGCGGTGGTGGCGGGAACGCCACGGCACACGCGCGCCTCGAACCACGGAGGAGGATGCGAGTTGAAGTTCGAACGGACGCTCGTCCTGGTGAAGCCGGACGCGATGCAGCGGGGCCTGGCGGGGGAGATCCTCGCGCGGCTCGAACGGCGCGGCCTGCGGCTCATCGGCCTCAAGCTGATGCAGGTGACGGAGGAGCTTGCCCGCCGCCACTACGCCGAACACGAGGGGAAGCCGTTCTTCCCGGGCCTCATCGAGTACATCACGAGCGCTCCGATCGTGGCCGCCGTCTTCGAGGGACCGAACGCGGTGCGCGCGGTTCGCCAGACGGTCGGGGCGACCGACCCCGTAGAGGCAGCGCCCGGCTCCATCCGAGGAGAGTTCGGGCTGGAGAAGGGCCGGAACCTCGTCCACGCGAGCGACAGCCCCGAGAGCGGCGAGCGCGAGATCTCGCTCTTCTTCCGGCCCGAGGAGCTCATCGCCTGGGAGCGCAGCGCCGACCGCTGGGTGTTCGAGTAACCTCGCTCGAGGATGGACCCCGCGCGCGTCTCCTTCTGCCCCGCATGCGGGACTCGGATGGGCGCGGCGGAGCGCGGCGGACGCCGGCGCCCTGCCTGTCCGGCGTGCGGGCTCGTCTACTTCGCCAGCCCTGCGGTCGGCGTCGCCGTTATCGTCGAGGACGAGCGCGGTCGGGTCTTGCTCGGACGGCGCGCTCGTGGCCGACACGCTGGCCGCTGGTGCATCCCGTGCGGGTACGTCGAGTGGGGTGAGGACGTGCGTCAGGCAGCGGTCCGGGAGTTCGCGGAGGAGACGGGGCTCGTCGTGGAGCTCGCCGAGGTGGCGGCCGTGAAGTCGAACTTCCACGACCCGGAGCGGCTCACCGTCGGCATCTGGTTCCGCGGTCGGGTGCGCGGCGGCACGCTCAGGCCCGCCGACGGGGAATTGACCGAGCTGCGCTACGTCGACCCGGCGAGGCCGCCCCAGCTCGCCTTCCCCACCGACGCCGAGGTGCTCGCGGAGCTCGCCGCCCGCCGGACGAGCGGCCAGTAGCGGAGCAGCACCTTCCCCTCCACGAGGCTCGCCGGCACGGGCCCGAAGCTGCGGCTGTCGGTGCTCTCCGCGAGGTTGTCGCCCTCGGCCCAGATCTGACCGTGGAGGTCGACGCGCACGACCCGCTTCACGAGCTCCCGCTCCGGATCACGCGGGTCGCGGAGGACGACGATCTCGCCCGGCCGAGGCATCCGCTTCCGGAACGCGAGGCGATCGACGAGGACGAAGTCGCCGGGGAAGAGCGTGGGCACCATGCTCTCCCCGGCGACTTCGTACCGACGGATGCGCCGTGCGCTCCATGCCGAAAGCGCGAGGCCCGCGATGAGGACGGTCCAGTACCTCGCGCGCATCGCCCGCCCCTACGCTACGGGTTCGCGAGGTAGAAGGGGACGTCGCTCCGCCCCTTCGTCGCCCAGAAGATGTCGTGGATCTGGCGGATCGTCTCGAGCAGCTCCTCGCCGTTCTTCGGGTCGAGCTCGTGCTTGTTCTTCGAGCAGAGCTTCGCCGCCTTCCAGAAGAGGTCGTGGAGGTTCGGGTACTTCTCCAGGTGCTCCGGCTTGAAGTAGTCGTGCCAGAGGATGTCGAGCTCACGCTTGCAGAGCTCGGCCTGCTGCTCCTTGATGGCGATGAAGCGGACGCGGGTGTTCTCCGTTGCGGGGTCGTTCCCCTGCAGCGCGAGGAGCTTCTTCTCCATCGAGAGCACCGCTTCGGCAGCGATGCGCGCCGCTGCCGGATCGTACACCCCGCACGGCCCGTCGCAGTGCGCGAAGGCCAGCCGCTTCGGACGAAGCAGATGTCGCAGCATCTCCATCTCGACTCCTTTCCGATTGGAATTCGCACGGGAGCGCTCAGGCTCCGGCCCCCGCACCACAGCAGTATAGCCCGCGGAGGCGACCGGCTGGGTTGCAGGAGCCGCTTCCGGAGCGTAGCGTCACCGGCGAGACGTCGTGGGTCCTCGGGAGGGTATCGTGAGTGAGGAGCGCAAGCTCGAAGTGACGATCACCTACTGCGCCGTTTGAGACTACACGGCGCGCGCCGCGTGGACGGCGCAGGAGCTCCTCGATGCGTTCGCCGACCACATCAGCCGGCTCGTCCTCGTGCCCTCCGGCGGAGGGCGGTTCGAGGTGGAGGCCAACGGAGCACTGCTTTTCTCCAAGAAAGCGAGCGGCCGGTTCCCCGAGATCGCCGAGCTGAAGGAGGCGATCGCGAAGCTCCTCTAGGCTCTTTCGTTCCCGCCGAAGGACCGGCTACGATGTTCCGGCCAGGGAGGGACGGTGCCAGAGGAGACGAAGCGCGTCGTTCCCGAGGCCCTCGCGCGGGCCTTCGGTCGCGAGCTGCCGCACGGGGAGCCCCGCCTGCTCGCCGGCGGAGCGATGCACGACTCGTGGGCCGTCGAAGTCGAGCGCGATGGCGCACGCGCGGAGCTCGTCGTGCGCGTCTCGCCGCGCGGGCGGGCGGACCCGGAGAAGACAGCGCGTGAGTTCGTCGTGCTCGCTGCGGCGCACGCTGCCGGGGTGCGTTGTCCGCGGCCGCTCGCGCACGGCGTAGCAGCGAGCGGCGAGGACTTCCTCGTCATGACGAGGATGCCGGGTGATTCCAACCCGCGGGCGCTCGTCACCGCAGACCGGTACGCCGAGGCGAGACGGCGCCTTCCCGAGCAGCTCGCCGAGGACCTCGCCCGGATCCACCGTCTCGACCCGAAGCCGCTCGCCGCCATGCCGGGCGCACGCGCGCCCGCGCCCGGCGAGGACCCGTTCTTCGCCCTCCGGCGCCAAACGGAGGCCGAGTACCGCCAGCTCGCGCTCGACCCGCACCCCGTGATCGAGTGGGCCTTCCGCTGGCTCGACAGAACGGTGGCAGCGCTGCCGGTGCCGGAGACGGAGCCGTGCGTCGTGCACGGGGACTTCCGGGTCGGGAACATCCTGTACGACGAAGGAGGGCTGACGGCGATCCTCGATTGGGAAGGCACGCACATCGGCGCGCCCGAGGAGGACCTCGCCTGGTTCTGCACGAGAGTCTGGCGCTTCGCGAGGCCGGATCTGGAAGCGGGGGGCATCACGTCCCGGGACGCCTGGATCGAGGCGTACGAGCGGGCGAGCGGGCGGCGCGTCGACCGGGGACGCCTCACCGCTTGGGAAGTGCTGCAGAACATCCGCTGGGCGGTCATCACGATGATGCAGGCCCGGGCACATCTCGACGGGCACACCGTCAGCCACGAGCTCGCCGCCATCGGCCGACGCACGGCCGAAACGGAGCTCGAGATCCTGCGCCTCACCGGCGTGGTCGAGAGGGTGCGGCATGCAGGATAGGCCGACCGCCGCCGAGCTCCTCGACGCGCTCGCCAGCTTCATGCGCGACCGAGCGGAGCACGCACGCGATCGCTGGGAGCGGTTCCAGTTCCTCGTGGCGGCGAACTCGCTCGCCATCCTCCGGCGGGAGTGGGAGCTCGAAGAGGATGCCTGCGTCGCGGAGTGGTCCCGCCTCGACCGCCTCCTCGGACCGGAGCCCCTCCCCCGGCGCCAGCAGGAGCTCGCTCGGCGGCTGCGGGAACGGAACGAGGAGCTCTGCCGCCGGATCCGGGAGGGCGCGTTCGACGAGCGGGGCGTCGCGGAGCTCGAGGCGCACCTCCTCGCCACCACGCTCGACAAAGTGCGAATCGCGAGCCCCGAGGCCGCGCGCGACATCGAACCGAGGTAGGAGGGACGGGCATGGACTTCGACATCCCCGAGGACATCCAACAGCTCCTGCGCGAGATCGACGAGTTCATCGAGGCGGAGATCAAGCCGCTCGAGCAGCAGGACGACAACATCCGCTTCTTCGATCACCGTCGCGAATGGGCGCGCACCGACTGGGAGAACGGCGGCATCCCCCGGAAGGAATGGGAGGAGCTCCTCGCCGAGATGCGGCGCCGAGCCGATCGGGCCGGGTTCTACCGGTACGCCCTCCCGAAAGAGTTCGGCGGCCGCGACGGGACGAACCTCGGGATGGCGATCATCCGGGAGCACCTCGCCCGCAAGGGGCTCGGCCTGCACAACGACCTGCAGAACGAATCCTCGATCGTGGGCAACTTCCCGACCTTCTGGATGTTCTACCACCACGGCACCGAGCAGCAGAAACGAGAGTTCCTTGAGGACATCATCACGGGAAAGAAGCGCGTCGCCTTCGGGCTGACCGAGCCGAACCACGGCTCGGACGCCACCTGGCTGGAGACGCGCGCAGTGCGGGACGGAGACGAGTGGGTCATCAACGGCGTGAAGCGGTTCAACAGCGGCATGCACAACGCCACCCATGACCTCGTGTTCGCGCGGACGAGCGGAGACGAGGGGAAGGCGCAGGGGATCACCTGCTTCATCGTCCCCACCGACACCCCGGGCGTGAAGGTCGAGTTCCACTGGTGGACGTTCAACATGCCGACGGATCACGCCGAGGTGACGTTCACGAACGTGAGGGTCCCGAATGACGCCATCCTGGGGAAGGAGGGGGAGGGCCTCGCGCTCGCGAACGTCTTCGTGCACGAGAACCGGATCCGGCAGGCGGCCTCCAGTCTCGGTGCGGCGCAGTACTGCATCGACCAGTCGGTGGAGTACGCGAAGAAGCGCGTCACGTTCGGCGAGCCGCTCGCACGGAGACAGGCGATCCAGTGGCCGCTCGTGGAGCTGCAGACGGAGGCGGAGATGCTCCGGCAGCTCATCCGCCGCACCGCCTGGGAGCTGGACCGGAAGCACCACATGGAGGTGAGCCATCTCGTCGCGATGTGCAACTACCGGGCAAACCGGCTCGCCTGCGAGGCGGCGGACCGCGCCATCCAGGTGCACGGCGGGATCGGATACACGCGCCACCTGCCCTTCGAACACATCTACCGGCACCACCGCCGGTACCGGATCACGGAAGGCTCCGAAGAGATCCAGATCCGGCGCATCGCCCAGGTGATGTTCGGCTTCGGCCGGCCGCGGGAGCGGTGAGTGGAGGGAGCGGCACTGCTCCCCTCCACTCTGCCCGCTCTTCAGCGCAGGGCGAACCACATCTCGTGTTGGGAGACGATCCCTATCCTCACGCGGAGGAGGAGCGAGTCCACCTCGTCGGACGGGACGGACCAGCACAGGTTCCCGCTCACGGAGCCGCCTTTGTAAAGCTCCTTGAACAGGTCGAGCTCTTCGGGCACCACGCCGCAGTCGTCGTCGAACGTCGTGTACTCGACGCCCCGGGACCCGAAGAGCGAGAACTCGAACGGCGCCCCGAAGAGCGTGGCCGGTTCTTCGTCGCCGTTGTACTGGACCGTCACGCGAGCCATGAGGAACTGTCGCCCCTCGGCCGGCGGCTCGTTGAACATGTTCTCGGCCAGCACCAGGTCGGTAGCGTCTGGCACGACTTCGTCGACCTGGACGACCCATCCCCCAGCCTCGAGCGCCGTGCCGATGGGGGCCGGGTTCCCTCGGGTGCCGACCGTCTCCTCGCCCCCTTCCTCGCCGCCGGCCGCGACGCTCGTCCCCGCCTCGCTCGCAGGCGGCGTGGACACGACCTTCGGCTCCTCGTCATCGCCGGAGCCAAGGGCAACGAGCAGCACGAGGACGATGAGGAGGACGCCGCCCGCCGCGGCCACCCCGAAACAGCCGAAGAACCCGAACCGAAACGCCTTCACTCGAACACCTCCCGACGCGTTCTCGGCGGACGCGGTGCTCCCGCGCCCCCGTCGAGAGGTTGGCTGACGACTCTGACACCTCCTGTCCGATTTCTCGGGCGAGGGAGCGAAAATTGACGGCGCACCGCCCCGCTCGGCCGGAACTCACCGCAGCGCAGGACCGAGCGGGGCGGCTATCGCATGCTGGCCCGCGGCCATCACCGCACGCCCGCCCCTTCGTCGACCACCAGCACCTGGACGTCGTCGACGTACACCGTGGCGGGACCGGAGTTCCCGACCTTGTTGCAGTTCACTCCGAGCTCCAGCTGCGGGTAGCGGTCGAGCTCCGGAAACCCGGGCGGCGCGATGTTCGGTCCTTCGACACGAGCGTCCAGCTCGCCGTTCACGTACACCTCCGTCACCCCCGACGCGTCTCCAGCGAGCTCCATGCGAACCACGATGTCGACCCACTCGCCGAGAGGGAGCTCGTGCGAACCCTTCGGAGGGTCTCCGCGGAGCTCCGACGGGACCGGAACGCCGTTCGCCTCCATCCAGTTACGGAACTTCCAGTTGATGCGGAGGTGCCGGTCTCGGGTAAGGATGAGGCGGACACCTGGGCCACCTTCGAGCCCGCACTCCCCGCTGCACTCGATGTCGACCAGGTGCACGGGGACGAACGGCTCCTGGAGCAGGACCGACACGTGGTACTCCACGACGTCACCGACGTCGACGGGGAGTCCAGCCTCGATGATGGACGCCTTGCCGCAGGTGTACTCGCGGTCCTCTGTACCCGGCCAGGCGGTGAAGGAGGCGCTCGCCTCCCCGCTCCGTGCGACCTCGCTCGAAATGGCCCAGCGAGACTCCGGTTGCTCCGGCCCGGTTTGGAGGCGGACCGTGTCCCAACCGTTCGCTTCGGCGGTGGCTCCCTCTTCGAATCCGGACGCGAACACCACCGTCGCCGGCTCCCCGGCGTCTTCCGTCGAGGGGGTGGCAGCTCCGTTCCCGGGAATCTGCGCTTCCGGGAAGCCGCCGGGAGCAGCGGTGCAGGCCGCGAAGACGGTGAGGGCGAGGATGGGTGCGAACAGCCTCGGCACGGGCGTACCTCCGGATTGACGGATTCGCCGTACCTATGGCCGGAGATGGTGGAAATGGAACGCCCGCAATCGCTGCGAACGAACCCGTCTGCCGGCCGTCACCAGGCCGCTCGGTTCCCTACGCCCTCGCACGGAGAGTGGGCCCGGTGGGATTCGAACCCACGGCCAATGGATTAAAAGTCCACTGCTCTTCCGCTGAGCTACGGGCCCATGCTCAGCGTACTCCGGATGGGGAAGTGCAGGAACCGTGCGGACTCAAGCGTCGGCCTGCAGCACGACCGCGCCGGAGGCGAGACCGTCTTCCACGAACGCGTGGGCCCGGGCGGCCTCCGAGAGCGGGAACGTATGTCCCACCGCGGTCCGAAGTGCGCCGCGCTCCACCGCGGCGGCCACCTCCCAGAGGTCCGCACCTCCGGGCGTCGTCAAGACGCACTGCACCTGAGGACCGGCGAGAACGCGTGACCACGCAGCCCGCCGCAGGTGGCTCATCTTGAAGCTCACGTACACCAATCGGCCGTCGGGCCGAAGCGCTCGCCTGACCGCGTCATACGGCGCCCGGCCGAGAACGTCGTAGATGGCGGCGTACCTCCCCGGCTCGAGCCCGGGAGCCCAGTCGCTCCGGTAGTCCCAGAGCAGGGCAGCGCCGAGGTCGTGCGCGACCGAGCGGGAGCGGAGGCTCCCGACCGCGTCGACCTGGACGCCGTCGCTTGCCAGGAAGCTCGTGAGCGCCCGGCCGATGGCGCCGGAGGCGCCGATCACGAGCACGGGCCCGTCGGCGCGGTGCCGGGTCCGATCGAGGAGCTGGCGCGCCACCACCCCTCCGTATGCGAGCGACGCCGCCTCTTCGTGGGAGAGCGCGGCCGGCTTCCGTGCCACCGTGGCACCGGCCGGCACGTGCACAAACTCGGCGTAGGCGCCCATCCCCATGCCGAGGTACCCAAACACCTCTTCGCCGGGGCGGAAGGGCGCTCCCGCTCCTGCGTCGCGCACCACCCCGGAGTACTCGCTCCCAAGGACTCCCCGCTTCGGGCGCCGCCAACCGAACTGTTGGCGAGCCGCGAGCCAGAACGGCCACGGCATGTTGAACGCCGCCCGGCCGCGCTCCAACAGGTCCCGCGCGAGCAGGTCGCCGTAGTTGACGGTGGCCGCCCGGAGCTCCACCAGCATCTCGCCCGCGTCGAGCCTCGGCTCGGGCGCCTCAGCCGCCTGAAGCACCGCCGGCGGCCCGTACTCTTCGTAGCGAATGACCTTCATCGCTCCACTTCCTTCCGCCCCTGCCCCATCCGCCCTGCCCCTCGACTCGTTCACGATGCGCAAGAGCTAGCATTGCTCCACGTTATCCGCCCGCCGAGGAAGGGGCAACCGCGGCGGTAACCCCGTGGTAAGCTCGGGGCGATGGAACCTTGGCTGCGCCTCGACACGCTGCCGGAGCTGCGTGACCCGGTCGTGGTCGTGGCGTTCGCAGGCTGGAACGATGCCGCCTCCGCCGCGACGAACGCCGCGCGCTTCGTCGTCCGCAGGCTCGGCGCGCGGCGCTTCGCCACCCTCGACCCGGAGCCGTTCTTCGACTTCCGCGAGCACCGACCCACCGTACGCCTGAACGTCACCGGCCAGCGGGAGATCATCTGGCCGGAGACGGAGTTCTTCTACGCCCGCAACCCGCTCGGCCCGCACGACGTCGTCGTCGGCATCGGCGCCGAGCCCGACCTGCGTTGGCGCACGTACTCGCGCGGCCTCGTGGAGCTCTTCCAGGCGCTCGGGACGGCGCTCTTCATCTCCCTCGGCGCTCTCCTCGCGGACGTTCCCCACACGCGGCCCGTACGGGTGACGGGAACGGCCGCCGATCCCGACACGGCCGCACGCCTCCGGCTGACCACCTCTCGGTACGAGGGCCCGACGGGGATCGTGGGGGTGCTCACGGATGCCGTCCGGCGCGCCGGGCTCCCGGCGATGAGCCTCTGGGCGAACGTCCCCCACTACATCACGACGGCGATGAACCCGCCCGCGACGATGGCCCTGCTCGAGCGGCTGCAGGAGCCGCTCGGACTGACCTTCGACCTGAGCGACCTGCAACGGGCGAGCGAACGGTTCGTCCGCGAGGTGAACGCCGCGATCGCCACGAACCCCGAGGTGCAAGCGTACGTCAGCCAGCTCGAGGCGAACCTCGACCAGGCGCAGGCCGCCGAGTCCGAGGCGAGCCTCCCGCCGGCGAAAGACATCCTCCTCGACATCGAGGAGTTCCTCCGCCGGCGGCAGCGGCCCGACCGAAACGAGGAGCCCTGAGCCTCAGATCCCGAAGCTGAGCCCGAGCTGTCCCTTGATGTGGTTGATCTCCCCCAGATGCATGAACCCGTGCGTCATCACGACCTGGCGGAGCACCTTCCCCCGTGACATCTCGCCGAGCGGCTTGATCATCTGAACGAGCTCGAGCTCCTCGAGCGGCACGTTCTTCAGGTACTCCAGGGCAGACTTCCCCACCTCGACGCCGTACTCGCAGAGGAGCGCGGGATCGTTGATCGTTATCTTCCGCGCCTCCTCCAGACTCATCCCCGTGCCCTGATCGACCTTCGGAAGCCCCATCCGCTCGCAGTACCCGGCGGCGAGCCACACGGGCGGCTTCCGATTCTGGAGGACGAAGTTCACGATGTTGTCCTCCGTCCGGAAGATGTGCCAAGCGTTGAAACCGATGCTCACCGTGTTCCCGGGCGGGAGCCAGTTCACTTGCTCGGCCGTGAGTCCCTCCAGCGCCTTCACCGTCCAATCGTTCAGTTGCTCGATGCCGTCGATGAGCAGTTCGCGGACGTCCATCATCCCTCCTCCAGTCAGGCTCGGTTTCATTCGGAAACCTGCTGCAGTCTACCGAGCCTCCCGGTCCCTGGCGAGCCGCCGATCGCGCGCTCGGACGAGCGCGTACAGCGCCTCCATCGTCGGTACCTCGAGGTGCAGCTCACGCGCGCGACGCACGGGGTTGCCGAGGATCGCCTCCACCTCGAGCGGGCGGCCGTGTTCGTAGTCGATGAGCATGCTCGTCCGGTACGGCCCCAGGGCGACCGTCTGGGCGAAGAGGCGCGAGACGACATCGTCCGCGACGAACCGTTCCTCGGCGCCGCGAGCGGCGAGGTCCGCGTTCGCCGTGGCCACCACCTCCCGCATCGCCCGCTCTGCCAGCCGGCGCAGCTCCTCGTCCGCCAAGATCGTCGCGGTGTCGGCTCCGTCCGCTGCGACGCTGAGCCCGTTGAAGGGGACGTTCCAGCAGAGCTTCTCCCAGCGCGCGTAGCGCAGGCTGGGGGCGACGACCGCCTCGATGCCGGCCGAGCGGAAGAGCTCGGCCACGTGCTCGGCCTCCGTGCGGTCGTCGAGCAGGTGGCCCACGGTGACGCGGCCGTACGCCACGTGACGCACGACGCCCGGCTCCTCGCGGTGCACGCCGACGAACGCCATTACACCGAAGACCCGTGCCGCGCCGAACCGCTCGGCGAGCGGGGCTTCCACATCGAGGCCGTTCATGAGCGCCACGACTCGTGTCCCGGGCCCAACGGCGGGAGCGCACAGTTCGGCGGCGACGTCGAGCGCCGTCGTCTTCAGCGTGCAGAGGAGCAGGTCGGCGGGCGGGACGACCGGCTCGCCGTACCCGACGGCAGCCACTGTGGAGAGGCGGAGGTCGCCCTCGGGGCTCCGAAGTTCGAGCCCGCGTTGCCGGAGCGCCTCGAGCTCCCGCCGCGCGACGAAGACGACGTCGTGCCCGGCGGCAGCGAGCCGCGCACCGTAGAAGAGCCCGACTGCTCCCGCCCCAACGATGACGACGCGCGCCACGGCGGACACTATACCGAGCCCGTCTGTGGGGAGCATGGGTTGACGGCGGCTCGCGAAGGAAGAAAGCTGAGGCCAGCTCGCGAGGGTTCGTCGTTCCGCATGAAGCACGCCGACGCAGGCGAGGAGCCAACCACCTGGATCACGCTCGGCGCGGCCAGCAAGCTGCTCGGCGTCAGCGAGTCCACGATCCGACGGTGGGCAGACCGTGGCGACATCCGTTCTTATCGCACGGCGGGAGGCCATCGCCGGGTCGCGGAGGAAGACGTCCGCCGCATCGTGGAGCAGGGAGGCGGTGCACCGGCGAGGACCTCGGAGCGGATCGAATCGCTGGCGGTCGCTCGCGTGCGGCGCCGGCTCGCCCGCTCCCGGAGCACGCCGCAGATGTCCTGGCTCAGCGCGCTCGGCGACCCGGAGCGGGAGCGGCTTCGCCTCCTCGGGCGCCAGCTCGTGGACCTCTTCGCCCGTGCGATCTCAGCCGGGGGCCGCGTCGACCGCCACGCCGCGGATGCCCGCGCCATCGGGCGGGAGTACGGCCGCATCCTCGCCGGCGCCGGGGTGGGCGTCGCCGCCGCCGTCACGGCGTTCAATCGGCTCCGCCACTCGCTGGAGGAGACTGCCTCCCAGATCGCCGCCGAGAGCGGCCTCTCCCTCGAGCGAACCATCGACGCGCTCGAGCAGGTCCTCGGACTGGCCGACGTCGTCCTCGAAGGAATGGCGGAGGTGTACGACGAGGGGCGCCGTCAGGCGGGGTCCATGAGCTCCCGGAACCCGTAGGGACGGTGCGGCCCGACGACGAGGAGCTCGAAGGCGCCGATGCCTTCCTTCCCGTCGCTCCGGGCCCGCACGAGGTGCTGGACGTGCGGATGCTCGAGCGGGTTCGTGCGTGAGAGGTCGAACTCCGTGCCATCGACCACGAGCTCCCCTTTCCACAC
>ERZ795042.132-NODE-132-length-66501-cov-33.337733_pt1 | contig 66501 bp, 54 predicted proteins | sample MGYA00375126_ERZ795042 | MGnify/ENA primary metagenome ERZ795042 (study PRJEB30171, sample SAMN05518105) | compost metagenome | isolation source: Feedstock adapted compost from Newby Island compost facility, Milpitas, CA | place: USA:Newby Island compost facility...
TTCGTGTTCAAGATTATTTCGTGTTTCTTGTTAATTTTATTTTAGCGGTTACAGGTGATCTTCGTCAGCAGCTACAACGATTTCGAATACGCCCGCGAGGCGGTGAAGCTCGGTGTCGTCGTCGACTATCTGCTCAAGCCGACGATGGAACCCGGAGACCTGGTGAACATTCTGCGCGCCTGCAAGGAAGAGCTGGACGCGCAGCGGGGCCGGCGAATCGAGCCGGCAGCGGAACCGGGGGCGGATTCGCTGCTCAGGCGGCTGCTCCTCGGCGAACCCGTGCCCCGGGGAGAGCTGCCGGACTGGTTCGGCGGCGCGGTCGCGGTGTCGGTATGGCAGCCCGACGGTTCGCCGGGCGAGGACGATCAGGACCAGCTCCTGTTCATGGAGCGGATCCGGGATGAAATCGCCGGGCGCCTGGAACGGGGCGCGCCGCTCGTCACCGGCGAGCGCGAGCTGGCCGTCATCGTGCCGGATCGGGCCGGAAGCTCGCTCGCCGATCTCGAGCGGCTGCACCGGCGGCTCAAGGCCGAGCTCGGGCAATCGTTCTTCGCGGGGATCGCCCCGCCCGTCCACAGCCCGAACGCCGTGCCGGAGGCATACCGCCGGGCGAAGGAAGCGCTGGAGACCGGCTTCTTCGAGGGGGCGCGGCGCTGCTACTGCGCCGCGACGAGCGGGCCGCCGTCCGTCAGGCCGTCCGAAGCGGCGGAGCAGGCGGAGCGTGCCTGGTCCGGGCTGCGCGACCGGTTCTCCCGCGCCTTCGCGTCCGCGGACCGGGAGGAAGCCGGAAGCGCGCTCGGGGATGTCTTCCGGCTGTGGGAGTCCCGCGCATTCGGGAAAGCGGAGGTGCTGCGACAGGCGCACAGCCTGCTGACGATCATGCACTCCCGCAGCGGGCTCCTGGCGACCGACGACGCGATTCTGCGGACGGCGGACAGGTCGCGGGAGCTTAAGGCGCTCCCCGCGCTGGCGGAGCTGCGCGAAGCCCTGCGGGCCGAGCTCGGCGCGGTCTTCGACAGCGGGACGCCGGGCGTCGTCCCCGAAGACGCCGCCGGCTCGCGCGCGATTCAGCTCGCCCTGTCCTATATCCAGCAGAAATACCGGGAGGATCTGTCGCTGCAGGAAGTCGCCGATTACGTGCACATGAGCAAGAACTATTTCAGCGAGCAGTTCAAGCGGCAGACCGGGCTCAACTTCATCGATTACGTCATCCGGCTCCGCATCCATTACGCGAAGCATCTGCTCAGGACCACCGGATTGAAGATCTACGAGGTGGCCGCCCAGTCGGGCTTCAACAGCACGAAGCATTTCCTGAAGCTGTTCAAGCGGGAAGTGGGCGCGACGCCCGCGGAATATCGGGAGAACCGCATGCCGTAACGGAAGGTGCCGTATTTTCCGGCCGAATCGGAAAATACGGCACCTTTGCGTTCACGCCGCGGGATGTCCGGGAAAAATGAGCACCAAATCCGAATGTAAGCGCATTCAAACCTTGCCGTCCCCCGTGTACCTTGGTAAGTGAACTCATCCACATCACCAAGGATCAAGGGGGATGGCAACTCATGAAGCGTAAATCGCTGTGGATTCTGGCGGTCGCGCTCCTGGTCGTGTTCGTCACGGCATGCGGGGGCGGCGGAGGCAACAGTGGCGGCGGATCGTCGTCCGACTCGGGTTCGGGCGGCGGCAGCGGGTCCGGAAGCGGCTCCGGCGGCGGAACAGGCCAGCCGCAGAAGACGGTGGAGATCGAGATCTGGCACACGTACTCGGATCAGGAAGAGAAGGTGTTCAACGAGCAGGTCATTCCGAAGTTCGAGGAGCAATATCCGACCATCAAGGTGAAGTCGACGCGCATGCCGTATGACGGGCTGAAGCAGCAGGTCATCTCGGCGGTGGCCGGCGGCGCCGCGCCCGACCTGATGCGGATGGACATCATCTGGGTGCCGGAGTTCGCCGAGCAGGGCGCGCTGCAGAAGCTGGACGGCCTGCCGGGTTTCGAAGAAGTCAAGTCGCAGGTGTTCGAAGGCTCCCTCTCCACCAACGTGTATGCGGATGGCGGCGATATCGGCTACTACGGCCTGCCGCTCAACACGAACACGAAGATCGCGATCTACAACAAGGCTGCGCTTGAAAAGATCGGCCTGAGCGAGCCGCCGAAGACGATGGAGGAGCTGGCGGCCGCGGCGCGCAAGGCGAAGGACGCCGGCCTGAAGGGCGGCATCGGCATCGGGGGCAACCACGCGTGGGGACTTCTGCCGTACTTCTGGAGCCTCGGCGGCAAGCTGACGGACGACTCGTACAATCGCGTCGAAGGCTACCTGAACTCGCCGGAATCGATCAAGGCGCTGGAGACGCTGAACCAGTGGCACAAGGACGGCCTGATCGCGCCGACGCTGCTCGGCGGCGAGCCCGGCACGTGGGACGGCATGAAGAACGACGAATACCTGATGATCGACGACGGCCCGTGGTTCTATTCGATCCTGATGAACGCGGGGGAAGAGCGGAACGTGATGGACTACACGGTGCGCGCGCTCATCCCGGCCGGAGACGGCGGCTCGCGCTCCGTGGTCGGCGGCGAGAACCTGGTCATGTTCACGGGCGCGAAGCATCCGGACGAGGCATGGGTCTTCATGAAATGGCTGATGGGCGAGGAGCCGCAGAAGCTGATGGCGTCGACCGGCCTCATCCCGACCAACGTCAAGGCGGCCCAATCGCCGGAAGTGCAGGAAGTGCCGTTCGTCAAGGAATACGTGCAGCAGCTCGAGACGGCGCTGCCCCGGACGCCGAACCCGAAGTGGGCGAAGATGGAGGAGATCTTCAACCTGATGACGGAGAAGGTGTTCCGCGGTGAAGCGGAACCCGCGGCGGCCTTAAGCGACGCGGCGAAGCAGATCGAGGCTATTCTGAACGAATAGCGCGGACCCGAAGGAATCGGCGGCCGGCCCACGGCGGCCGGTTCCTGTCTTAGGGCAAGACGGCATGCGAGGGGAGGGGCGCCATTGAACAAACGGCTCAAGCTCGAACTGCAGCGCTGGCTGGCGGTGCTGCCGTACATTGCGTGGGGCATCATCGGCACGTCGGTCTTCGTCATCTATCCCATGGTCAAAGGGATCTGGATGAGCTTTCTCGACTACAAGATCATGCCCGGCGCCGAGAGCCCGTTCGTCGGGCTCGACAATTACCGGAAGGCGTTCCGTTCGGAATTTTTCTGGTACGCGGTGCGCAACACGTTCCTGAACACGATCGTGACCGTCCCGCTCATCATGGCGGTCGGGCTCTTCCTGGCGGTGCTGGTCAACCTGAAGTTCGTGAAGGCGAAGGTGGCCTGGCGGATGGTCTACTATTTCCCCGTCATCACGTCCTGGATCGTCATCTCGTATCTGTTCAAGTATTTGTTCGCGGGCGGGGAATTCGGACTCGTCAACTACATTTTCCACGTGAAGCTGGGCTGGCTGCCGGAACCGGTCAACTGGCTGCAGAACCAGTGGTCGGGGCTCGTCATCATCTGGACGCTGCACGTGTTCAAGACGTTCGGCTGGGCGTTCATCATCTACATCGCGGCGCTGCAGGGCATCCCGCAGACGCTCTACGAGGCGGCGGCGATCGACGGCGCGAACGGCTGGCGGCTGTTCCGGAACATCACGCTGCCGCTGATGAAGCCGGTGACGATCTACGTGTTCATCAACGCGGTCATCGGCGCGTTCAACATCTTCCCGCACGTCTACTTCATCACGGGCGGCGGGCCGCTCGGACGGACGCAGGTGCTGCCGGTGCTCATTTACAAGGAAGCGTTCGACAAGTTCGAGTTCGGCTATTCCGCCGCGCTGGCCGTCATGATGGGCCTGACGATCTTCGCGATCACGTACTACCAGCAGCGGAAGATCGGCAAATATTCGGTCGAGTACTGAAGGGAGGCGCCCCATGAAGACGAGATGGTATTGGCAAACGATCGTGTACGCCATCCTCACGGCGGGCGTCCTCGTCACGATTCTGCCGTTCTTCTACATGGTGATGACGTCGTTCGTCACCCAGGCGTTCGTGCTGCCGCGCCCGACCGACATTCTGGCGGTGCGCCCGAATCTGGACAACTACGTGAGTGCGCTGCAGAACAACAATTTCGGCCGCTACTTCCTGAACAGCGTGCTCGTCACCGGCGTGACGATGGCGGGGGCGCTGTTCTTCGGCTCGCTGACGGCGTACGGGTTCGCGCGGTTCCCGTTCTGGGGGAAGGAGACGCTGTTCAAAATCTTTCTCTTCACCCTGATGGTGCCCGCCGTGCTCAACATCGTGCCCCAGTTCACCGTCATCAAATCGCTCGGGCTTGTCGACACGTACGCGGGGCTGTGGCTGCTCTACATCGGCGGCGGCATGGTGGGGACGACCTTCTTCCTCCGGGGATTCTTCGAAGCGGTGCCGAAGGAGCTGGAGGAGTCCGTCGTCATCGACGGCGGCGGAAGCTGGACGATCTACCGGAACATCTACATCCCGCTGTCGCTGCCCGCGCTCGGCACGCTCGCGATCTTCTCGTTCCAGGCGACCTGGGATGAATATTTCACGGCGCTGACGATTCTGAAGACGGAATCGTCGCGCACGCTGCCGATCGCGCTGCAGCTCCTGTTCGGCAAGTACGCGAGCGACTGGGGGCTCATCTTCGCGGCGTCGATCATCGTGCTGCTGCCGGTGATCATCGTCTACATGGCGTTCCAGAAGCGGTTCGTGCAGAGCGGGTTCGGCGAAGGGGCGGTCAAGGGATGAGCGAAGCGGCGAAGAAGCGGAAAGTCCCGCCGACCGTTCGGATCGCGCTGGCGGCGTTGGCGCTCATGCTGGCGGCGCTGGCGGCCGCGGCGGGCGGGAAGCTCTGGTGGAGCGCGGCGCAGCCGGCGCTCGATCCCGCGGCGGCGGAGGAGCCCGGGCGCTGGATCGCGGCGGTTGATCCGGACAAGGCCCGGTTTGTGCCCGGCGAGCCGGTGACGATCCGCGCGACGCTGAATCGCGACCCGGAGAAGGCGCTCACCGGCCGGCTGGTCTTCGCCGTGAAGCAGGCGGGCAAGGAGGTCGCCCGGTTCGCGACGGACGACGTGCGGCTGGAGGCCGGAGCGGGCGCGCAGACGGTCGAGACGGTCTGGAACCCGCCGGAGGCCGATTATCAGGGCTACCTCGTGGAGGCATATTTCGTATCCGGCCGCCGGACGCTCGACCATCGCAACACGGCGGTCGACGTCTCCTCCGACTGGTCGCGCTTCCCGAGGTACGGGTATGTCACCGACTTCCCGGAGATGACGGCGGAGGAGATCCGGGACGTCATCGGGCGGCTGAACCGCTACCACATCAACGGGCTGCAGTTCTACGACTGGCAGTACAAGCACCACCAGCCGCTCGCGGGGACGCCGGAGCAGCCGGCGGAGAGCTGGCCGGACATCGCGAACCGCCCGGTCTTCTTCGACACGGTCAAGGAATACATCGACGCGGCGCACGAGCGCGCCATGATGGCGATGAACTACAACCTGCTGTTCGGGACGTACACGTTCGCCGACAAGGACGGCGTGAAGCCGGAATGGGGGCTGTACACGGATACGGAGCGCCGGCAGCAGGACGGGCATCCGCTGCCGCAGACGTGGGCGACGGGCAAAATTCTGCTCGTGAACCCGGCGAACCCGGAGTGGCGGGAGTACCTTTTCCGCGAGGAGGAGAAGGTGTTCCGGGCGCTGCCGTTCGACGGCTGGCATGTCGACCAGCTCGGCGACCGGGGCATCCGGTTCGATTATGACGGCAGGCCGGTCTACCTGGACGAGACCTACGCGCCGTTCCTGAAGGCGGCGAAGGAGCAGCTCGGCGTCCGGCTCGTCATGAACGCGGTGAACCAGTACGGCGGCGTCGGGATCGCGAAGGAGGCGCCGGTGGACTTCCTGTACACGGAAGCGTGGCCGCCCGGATTGGGCACCTACGGCATGCTGAAGCGCATCGTCGACAACGGCCGGTTCCTGTCGGACCATGCGAAGAACATGGTCATCGCGGCGTACATGAACTACCAGGCCGCCGAACGGCCCGGCGAATTCAACCCGCCGTCGATGCTCATGACGGACGCGGTCATCTTCGCCTCGGGCGGCGCCCACATCGAGCTGGGCGACACCGGCATGCTCGGCAAGGAGTACTTCCCGAACAAGAACCTGAAGATGACGGCGGAGCTGGAGGAGGCGCTGCTTGACTACTACCACGTCCTGACCGCGTACCAGAACTGGCTGCGCGACATGGACGTGCGGGAAATCGACCGGGAGGCCGAGGCGCAGGACGTCGAACTGTCGAAGCAGGATCGGCGGGGGACGGTATGGTATTTCGCGAAGGAGAAGGTTCCGACGAAGTGCTGCACCTGCTCAACCTCACCTCGCATCCGACGAACCTGTGGCGCGACGATTACGGGCAATACCCCGAGCCGGAGGAGCTTGCGGATCTTGAAGTGACCTATTACACCGACGCGGACGTGAAGGAGGTGCTGCTCGTCTCGCCGGACCGGCGCCACGGCAGTCCCGAAGCGCTCGCGTTCGCGACCGGCGAATCCGACGGGCGGCGCTATGTCCGGTTCACGCTGCCGTCGCTCAAATACTGGGACATGGTGATCCTGTCCACGACCCAAGGAAAGGACCGAACAACGTGAAATGGACGCTCGATCTGTACCCGGCGAAGGCGCAGTTCCGCCCCGGGGAACCCGTGACGCTCATCCTGGAAGGCCGCGCGGAGGACGGGGCGGGCTCGCCCTCGGCGCCAAGGGGCGAGCTGGAGCTCGTCGTGCACCGGTTGGAGCGGGAAGTGCTGCGCGTCAAAGTCCCGGTTGTCCTGGACGCGGCGGACGGCCGCTGTGAAGTGGCGCTGGGCGATGACTGGGAGACAAGGGACGACGTATCCGTCGGCTACGGCGCGGACGCCTTCTTCCGGCTGACGGACGGCGAGGGGACGCGGCTCATCGGGCCGCTGTCCACCGCGTTCGACGTCGCGCGCCACTGGAAGCTCGCGCCGCGGTACGGCTTCCTGTCCGACTTCGCCCCCGGCGAGCGCGGGCGGCTCGAGGACGCGGACAGCCTGCTGAAGTTCCATCTGAACGTCGTCCAGTTCTATGACTGGATGTACCGCCACGACGAGCTCGTGCCGCGGGAGGATGTGTTCGTCGACCCGATGGGGCGCACGCTGTCCCATGCCGTCGTGCGGGAGAAGATCGACGCGCTGCGCCGGCGGGGGATGGCTTCGATCGCGTACGCCGCGGTGTACGCCGCGCTGAAGGATTTCCACGCGGCCCATCCCGCCTGGGGCTGTACAAGCCGAACGGCGAGCCGTACGAGCTGATCGGCATCTTCCACATCATGGACATCTCGCCCGACTCGCCGTGGACGGACCATATCGCGCGCGAGTTCCGCCGCGTCATCGCGGAGGCCGGGTTCGACGGCCTTCATCTCGACCAGTACGGCTTCCCGAAGCGGGCGCTCCGGCCGGCCCGTTCCGGAGACGGCGGGACGGAGCCGGTTGATCTGGCGGCCTGCTATCCGGCGTTCATCAACCGGGTGAAACAGGAACTGCTTCCGATCCGCCCCGACGTCGGCCTCATCTTCAACAACGTGAGCGCCTACCCCGTCCACACGACCGCGTCGGCGGACCAGGAGGCGGTCTACATCGAGGTGTGGCCGCCGTACGAGCGCTACGCCGACCTGAAGCGCCTCATCGACCGCGGGCGCGAGCTCGGCGGCGGAAAGCACGTCATCCTCGCCGCGTATCTGCACGCGTTCAAGGAGGCGATGCCGGAGCCGCGGGGGCCGGTTGACGAGGCGGGCGTCACCGCCGCCGAGAACGGCGCGCTGCTGACGATGGCGACGGTGCTGGCTTCCGGCGGGTTCCACCTCGCGCTCGGAGAGGAGGGCGCCGTGCTGACGGAGGCGTACTACCCCGACTACCGCCCGATGCGCCCGGCGTTCGCGGCGGAGGTCAGGCGCTGGTGCGACTTCGCGGTTCGCCATTCGGAGGCGCTGCACGGTTTCGATCTGACCGATCTGTCCATGATGTACACCGGGGGCATCAATGCCGAAATCCGCTTCTTCCACGAGTCCGCGGCGTTCCATCCCGAAGGCGGGCCGGGCACGGTGTGGACGATGGTCAAGCGCGGGCGGGACGGCCTGGTGCTGCACCTCCTCAACCTGACGGGCGTGGAGAGCGACCGCTGGAACGAGGGGAAGGCCGCAAGGCCGACGCCGGTCGAAGGCATCCGCTGCGAGGTTGCCGCGGAGACCTGGACGGCCGAGGTGTACGCCGCCTCGCCGGACGACGTTTCGCCCGCGCTCCGGCCGGTGCCGTACGAGCTCGAGGACAGCACGGAGCACGGGAAGAAGATCGTCTTCACGCTGCCGCCGCTCCGAATCTGGACGATGGTGCTCATCCGGACGGCTTGACCGACGCCGCACAGGAATGCGGCGGGCCGCGTCGAAATCTTCTGTAAAGACACGCATGATGCCGATTCGGCGCGGGAGGTGCGGTGTTGCGTGAAGCGGGCGGTGTGGCCGGTGCAGTTTTCCGCAAAATTGATTCTGGCGTTCATCCTGCTCATTACAATCCCGATCGCGCTCATCAGCTCGCTGTTCTACCAGACCGCGGCGGATGTGATCGCGGGCAACGTCCGCCAGTCCGCGAAGCAGACCGTCCGCCAGGCGACCGATTCGCTCGAGACGGTGCTGACGGCGGGAATGGACGTGGCGCAGCAGCTGCTCAGCGACGTGCGGATCCAGGACGCGATCACCCGGGATCTGAAGGGCAATCTGACGACGGACGACCGCATCGAGATCAACGATCTGATCAAGAACACGCTGGACAACCTCATGTTCCACAATTCGTTCGTGCAGTCCATCTACATCTTCAAGGACGAGGGGACGCAGTGGGGAAGCGGCCTGTTCTCGCTGAACAAGGTGGAGCGCCACCGGGTGAAGGAACAGGCGTGGTATCACGCCGCGAAGGAAGGCGGCAACCGCGCGATCTGGCTGCCGATCGGCTACGACCTGTACAGCGGGGGCGGGGACCGGACCGTGCTCGTCATGCCGATCGTGAAGGGGCTGACCGATCTTGCGACCCTGCGGAATGTCGGCGTGCTGATGGTCAATCTCGACGGGAAGCTCATCCTCGACAAATTCAACGACCTGTCGCTCGGCAAGACCGGGCGGTTCTTCGTCGTCGACGAGCAGGGAACCGTCGTGATCGACCCGAGGCTCGAGAACGTCGGCACTTCGATCCTGGACGAAGCGTGGGCTTCGCACATTGTGGGCAATCCGGACGTGGAGCGGGAGTTCGAGTGGGACGACGGCAAGGAGCTGCATTATTTCATCACCCGCAAAATCGCGAACGGCTGGACGGTCGTCGGCACCGTGCCGACGGACGAGATCATCGGGGACATCCGCCGCATCCGCAACCAGACGTGGCTGTACGGCCTCGTGTTCTCGCTGATCGCGGTCGCGACGGCGTTCTACATTTCCCGCAAGGTCACGGAACCGCTCAAGCGGCTCATGCGCCAGATGAAGAAGGTCGAGATGGGCGATCTCGGCGCGCGCGTCGCGGTGGCGTCGCGGGACGAGTTCGGGCAGCTCGGCTACCGGTTCAACGAGATGATCGGGCAGATCGAGGAGCTGATCCGCCGGATCAGCGAGGAGGAGCGGCAGAAGCAGGAGGCGGAGCTGCGCGCGCTCCGGTACCAGATCAACCCGCATTTCCTCTTCAACACGCTGACGTCGATCCGCTGGCTGGCGAAGTACGGCCGCGGCGAGGAAGCGTTCCGGGCGCTCGGCGTTCTGGCGCAGCTGCTCGAGTCGATCATGGGGAAGGACGGGCCGATGACGACGCTCCGGGACGAGATCGACCTGCTGCACAAGTACATGGAGATCCACCGCTTCCGCTACGACAGGCCGATTTCGCTGCATGTCGATTGTCCGCAAGACTTCCTGGATCTGAAGGTGCCGCGCATGCTGCTGCAGCCGCTCGTCGAGAACGCGGTGTTCCACGGCATCGCGCCGCTGGAGGGCGACGGCGAGATCCGGCTGACCGTGAGCGGCGAGCCGAAGGCGGTGGAGATCCGCGTCGAGGACAACGGCGTCGGCATGACCGAAGACCAGATTGCCCGGCTGCTTAAGGATCCGGAACGGAGAAGCGGGCTCTGGGGCATCGGGCTGCGGCACGTGTATGAGCTGATCCGGCTGTACTGGGGCGAACGTTCGGGACTGTCCGTGGAGAGCGAGCCCGGACGGGGAACGCGCGTCGTGCTGAAGATGAGAACGGACGGAGAGCCGGAAACGGAGGGGTGAAGCATGGATTTGGGCCGCAGAGGCGTGACGGGAAGAGGGCTCCGGATGCTGCTCTTGTGCGCCGCGCTGGCCGTCCTCATGTCCGCGTGCGGCGACGGGCTGATCCGGGACGGCGGCGCCGATACGGCTTCGGACCGGACAAGCGGCGAGCCGGTCGTCACGCTCCGCTTCTGGCATACGTTCTCGGACCAGGAGACGGTCGTGTTCGAGAACGAAGTGATCCCGCTGTTCGAGAAGGAGCACCCGAACATCCGCATCCAGCCCGAATTCATGCCGTACACCGATCAGCTCAAGACGACGCTGGCCGCTTCCGTCGGCACGTCGGACGCGCCGGACCTGATGCGGATGGACATCGTCTGGGTGCCGGAGTTCGCGAAGCTCGGCATTCTGGAGCCCGTCGACACGCTGGAGGGCTTCGACGACATCACGCAGAGCGTGTTTCCGGCCACGCTGGTCACGAACCTGTACGACGGCCGGTACTACGGCGTTCCGATGAACACGAACACGAAGGCGGCGATCTATCACCGCGGGCTGCTGGAGAAGGCCGGGCTGAAGGACGCGCCCGCCAACATGGAGCAGCTCGTGTCGGCGGTGCGCAGGCTGCGCGCCGGGGGCGAGGAAGTGTACGGCATCGCCGCGAAATGCTGCAGCGCCTGGGACATCCTGCCGTATTTCTGGACGCTGGGCGGGCAGCTGACGTCCCCGGACCACGCGCGGGCGTCGGGCTATCTGGATTCGCCCGAGAGTCTGGCGGCAATCGAGAAGATTCGCGCGTGGGCGGACGAGGGGATCATCGGGCCGTCGCTGCTCGGGGAGAGTCCGGACCCCTGGGGCGGGCTCGAGGACGGCAAATATCTGATGATCGACGACGGACCGTGGTATTACACGCTGAACGCGCATTTCACGGAGACGCGCATCGATGTGCTGAAGGACACGCTGACCGCTCCGCTGCCCGCCGACATCGGCGGGCGCCGGTCGGTGGTCGGCGGGGAGAACCTCGTGCTGATCAAGGGCAGCCGCCATCCGGAGGAAGCGTGGACGTTCATGCGCTTCATGATGACCGAGGAGCCGCAGCGCATCATGGCGACGACCGGCCTCATCCCGACGAACAGCAAGGCGGCCGCGTCGCTCGATCCCGCCAATCCGCCGTACCTGAGGGCGTATCTGGAGCAGTTCAACCAGTCGCTGCCCCGCCCGCCGGTATCGAACTGGAGCCGGATCGAGAAGGTGTTCTCGCGCCACGTGGAGAAGATCATGCGCCGCGAGGTCGGGACGGAGGCCGGGCTGCGGGAGGCGGCGAGGGAGATCGACGCGCTGCTGGCGGAAGATTGAGGGCGGATGCCGCAAATGGCGGATGCACAAATGGCGGATGCCGCGGACGGCGGATCGGGCGGAAAAACCGGAAGCCGGGAACCCGACCCGCGTCGGATCGCCCGGCTTCGCGCTTCATTTCGCGTGCATCTTGAATTCGAGGAACAGGTCGTTGTAGTAGGCGAGCATCCGCTTGCCCAGGTTCTCGTAGACCTCCAGCCGGGCGATCAGCTCGTCGCCCGGATAGAATCGCTCGTCATCCCGGATCTCCTCGGGCAGGAGCTCCAGCGCGGTCGCGTTGGGCGTCGAGTAGCCGACATATTCGGCGTTCCGCGCCGCGTTCTCCGGATCGAGCATGAAGTTGATGAACTGATGCGCCCCTTCGATGTTGCGCGCCGTCTTCGGAATGACCATCGTGTCGAACCAGACGTTCGACCCTTCCTCCGGCACGACGTAGTCGAGGTCTTCGTTCTCCCACATGACCTCCGCCGCGTCGCCGGACCAGACAACCGCCGCCGACGCTTCGTTCCCGATCATCAGCATCTTGATCTCGTCGCCGACGATCGCTTTCACGTTCGGGGTGAGCTTCTTCAGCTTGGCGAGCGCCTCCTGCAGATGCTCCTCGTCCGTGTCGTTCAGCGAGTAGCCCAGGCTGTTCAGCCCCATGCCGACGATCTCGCGGGCGCCGTCGACGAGCAGGATGTCGTTCTTCAGCGACGGATCCCAGAGGGCGTCCCAGCTGGTCGGCGGCTCGTCGAACGCCTCGGGATTGTAGAGGATGCCGACCGTTCCCCAGAAATAGGGCACCGAATAGCGGTTGCCCGGGTCATAGGACATGTTCAGGAACCGCGGATCGATGTGAACCAGGTTCGGCAGCTTGGAATGGTCCAGCGGCACCAGCATGTCGTCTTCCATCAGCCGCTCGACGGCGTATTCCGACGGCATCGCGACGTCGAACGTCGTGCCGCCCTGGGCGATCTTCGTCATCATCGCCTCGTTCGAGTCGAACGTCTCGTAGATGACGGTGATGCCCGACTGCTCCTGGAACTCCTCGAGCAGCTCGGGATCGATATAATCGCCCCAGTTGAAGACGGTGATCGTGTCCGATCCCGCGTAGCCCGCGCTCCGGTTCAGCGCGTTCGTCCACGCCATGAGGCCGAGCGACGCGACGAGGATGATCGCGAACAGCTGCACGAGCTGTCTCATCGGCGCTCACCGCCTTCCGCCGGCCGCGCGTTGCGGCGGTTGATGAAGTAATAGCCGATCACGAGCGCGACGGTGAACAGGAACAGCAGCGTCGAGAGCGCGTTGATCGAGAGCGAGATGCCCTGGCGCGCGCGCGAGTAGATCTCGACGGACAGCGTCGAGAAGCCGTTGCCGGTGACGAAGAACGTCACGGCGAAGTCGTCGAGCGAGTAGGTGAGCGCCATGAAGAAGCCCGCGAAGATGCCGGGTTTCATGTACGGCACGACGACCCGCGTCAGCACCTGCCACGCGTTCGCCCCGAGGTCGCGCGCGGCGTCGAGCATGCTCGTCCGCATTTCCTGCAGCTTCGGCAGCACCATCAGGACGACGATCGGCACGCTGAACGCGATGTGCGACAGCAGCACCGACACGAAGCCGAGGCGGATGCCGATGATCGTGAACAGGATCAGGAACGACGCGCCGATGATGACGTCCGGGCTGACGATCAGGACGTTGTTCAGCGACAGCAGCGCGTTCTTCCGGCTGCGGCGCTTCACCTCGTAGATCGCGAGCGCGCCGATCGTCCCGAGAATCGTCGAGACGAGGGCCGACAGCAGCGCGATGATGATCGTGTTCAGCACGATGATGAGCAGCCGCGTATCCTGCAGCACCTCGGCGTACCATTCGAGCGTGAACCCTTCGAATCCCTGCATCGTCCCGCCGCTGTTGAACGAGTAGACGATCAGGTAGGCGATGGGCGCGTACAGGACGACGAACACCGCCGCGAGATACAGATTCGACCAGCGCCATCTCCTATCCACGGAGCGCACCCCGCTTCCCGATGCCGGTCATGAACATGATGACCGCCATCGCGATGATCAGGAACACGGCGATCGTCGCGCCCATTCCCCAGTCCTGCGTCACCAGGAAGTGCTGCTCGATCGCCGTGCCGAGCGTGATGACCCGGTTGCCGGCGATGAGCCGGGTGATCATGAACAGCGACAACGAAGGAATGAACACGGCCTGGCAGCCGGCCTTGACCCCGTCCAGCGTCAGCGGGAAGATGACCCGCCGGAACGTCGTCCACGCCGAAGCGCCCAGATCGCGCGACGCGTCGATCAGGGCCGGGTTCAGCTCCTCGAGCGAGTTGTAGATCGGCAGGATCATGAACGGGATGAAAATGTACACCGACACGAACACGAAGCTGAAGTCGTTGAACAGGAGCTGCCGGTTTCCGATGCCGACCGTCTCGAACACCGCGTTCACGAGTCCGTATTTGCCGAACAGGCCGATGAACGCGTACGCCTTCAGCAGCAGGTTGATCCAGCTCGGCAGGATGATGAGCAGGAGCCACAGCTGCTTGTGCTTCAGCTTCGTCAGGATGAGCGCCGTCGGGTACGCCACGAGCAGCGAGAACACCGTGATCAGGAAGGCGTACCAGAACGAATAGAGCGTCATCCGCAGATAGATCGGCGTAAAGAACTTCGCGTAGTTGCCGAGCGTGAACTCGCCTTCCACGTCGAAGAACGAATAGTACGCGATCAGGATGATCGGCGCGGCGACGAACAGGACGATCCACGCGACATACGGAATGAGATAGAAGTTGCGCGTCCTAGCCATGGCTGCCCTCTCCGTAGGCCTCGAGACGCCGGTCGAATTCCTCCTCCGTCTCGCCGAAACGCATGACGTGGATGGCTTCCGGGCCGAAGGTCAGGCCGATGTGCTCGCCCACCTCCGCCTTGCGCGTCGAATGGACCAGCCACGCGTTGCCGGATTCGTCGCGGCCCTTGATCTCGTAGTGGACGCCGCGGAACAGCTGCGACTCGACGCGGATGCGCAGCTTGCCGCGTTCCGGATCGGTGATCTCGAGGTCTTCCGGACGGATGACGATCTCGACCGGCTCGTCCTCCCGGAAGCCGCCGTCGACGCAGTCGAACGGCTTGCCGGCGAACTCGACCAGGTAGTCGCGGATCATCCGGCCCGGGATGATGTTCGACTCGCCGATGAAATCCGCCACGAAGCGGTTGATCGGTTCGTCGTAGATATCGGTGGGCGTTCCGGATTGCTGGATCCGGCCCCGGTTGATGACGAAGATCTCGTCCGACATCGCGAGCGCCTCTTCCTGGTCGTGCGTCACGAAGACGAACGTGATGCCGAGCCGCCGCTGCAGTTCGCGCAGCTCGTACTGCATCTCCGTGCGCAGCTTGAGGTCGAGCGCCGACAGCGGCTCGTCCAGCAGAAGAACCTCCGGTTCGTTCACGATCGCGCGGGCGATCGCGACGCGCTGCTTCTGGCCGCCCGACATGCCGGCGATGTCGCGGTTCTCGTAGCCTTCGAGGTTGACGAAGCGCAGCGCTTCCTTCACCCTGGCGTCGATGGCCGCGCGGTCCAGCTTCTTGATCCGCAGGCCGAACGCGACGTTCTCGTACACGTTCAGATGGGGAAACAGCGCGTAATCCTGGAAGACGGTGTTGACCTGGCGCTTGTTCGCCGGAACGTGGTTCACCAGCTTCCCGTTGATGTAAATATTCCCCTCCGTCGGCTCCATGAATCCCGCGATGAGCCGCAGAATGGTCGTCTTGCCGCAGCCCGAGGGTCCGAGCAGCGTGTAGAACTTGCCCCGCTCGATGTCGAAGCTGACCTCGTCCAGGACGGTGACGCCGTCCTCGTAACGTTTGGTGACGCGGTCGAACCGTATGATCACGTCATCCGCCAACTGATCAAGCCCTCCCTTTCTTCCCGCCGATTTTCGCGAATCCGCGCACAGCCGGGATGTCCGACTCTGCCGATGGGTGAATTACGATGTTATATTATCATGGATTTCGTCGAGTGGGGATACATAAAAATTAAGCTTTTGCAAGGCTCCGGACGACACGAAAAAGCTGACGCGGATGGCGGTCCGTGCTATGATGTAAGCGGTAACATGCAACGGGAGCAAATAATGGAAAAGGAGGGGGTTCGCGTGAGAAGCCGGTGGATCAACTCGCCCGCCGCGTACGCGCTCGGGATGTTCGCGATGATGATTCCGACACAGGCGTTCAGCTCGTTTTATTTCTACTACTACGTGGACCATCTGGGGCTCGCCCTCGGGCTGGCCACGATCGCGCGCACGATCTATCTCGTCTGGGACGCGGTCAACAATCCGCTTGCCGGCTGGCTGTCCGACCGGACGTCCACGCGGCTCGGGAGGCGGCGTCCGTGGCTGCTCGCCGCGGTGCCCGCGTACATGCTGGTGTTCGTCATGGTGTTCGCCGTCCCGTCCGGACTGGGCGAGACGGGCCTGTTCGTCTGGTTCCTCGCCGCGCTCATCCTGATCGAGTCGGTCGCGACGATCATCTGGGTGAACTACGGGGCGCTCTTCCCCGAACTGTTCCGGGGCGGGCCGCTGCGCGCCCGGGCGTCGGCCGTCCAGCAGGGATTCCAGATCGCCGCCATTCTGATCGCCACCGCCGGATCGCCGCTCCTCTACGCGTCGCTCGGCTACGGCAACATGGCGCTGATCTACGCGTTCGTCTTCGGCGTCCTGATGCTCGTCTGCATTGCCGGCATCCGCGAAAGCGAGGAAGCGCGGCAGGGACCGAAGCTGAGCCTGAAGGAATCGTTCCGCACGACGCTGCGCAACGTTCCGTTCTGGCTGCACAACATCGCGAACTCTTTTGCCCAGACCGTCAACGGCCTGATCAGCTCGATCATCCCGTTCTACGCGAAATATGTGCTCCGCATCCCGGATGCGCAGGTGTCCGTACTGCTCGCCTCCATCTTCGTGTCGGTCATACCGCTCGTCTTCGTCTGGTACCGGATCGCGCGAAACATGGATCCGGTGAAAGTCTGGCGGCTGTCGCTCGCCGCCTACGCGGTGAGCGTGCTGCCGCTCAGCCTCGCCGGCAATCTGGCCGGCGGCATCGCGGCGGGCGTGCTCGTCGGCTTCGGGCTGTCCGGCTTCCTCGTCACGCCGCCGATCGTCGGCAGCCGCATCATCGACCTCGACTTCGAAGCGACCGGGCAGCGGCGCGAAGGCGTCTACACGGCGGTGTCCGGCTTCATCACGCGGTCCAGCGGCCTCATCTCGGCGGTGGCGTTCTGGATTGTGGGCAGCCTTTTCCACTATGAGAGCGGGGAAAATCCGGGGCCGAACCCGGAAGCGGCGTTCGTGTGGCTGAGCAGCTACGTCCCGTTCATCCTGCTCGCCGTCGCCTTCGCGATCTCGCTGTTCGTGCGGCTGGACGGGGGAAAGGAGGAGCGGCATGGCGGGTAGGTTCCTGATCATCAACTGCGACGATTTCGGCCAGAGTCCGGCCATGAACGCGGCGATCATGCACCTGCTCGAGGAAGGGCTCGTCTCGTCGGCGACGATCATGGCGCCGGCGCCGGGCTTCCGCGAGGCGGCCGAGTGGTGCCGGAAGCGGGAGCAGCCGAACATCGGCCTCCATCTGACGCTGACGAGCGAATTCGACGCGCTTCGCTTCCCGAGCCTGACGGGCGCGAGGTCGCTGCACGACGGGAGCGGGAACCTGTACCGGACGGTGGAGGAATTCGAGCGCGGCGCGGACACCGGGGACGTGATGCGCGAGCTGACCGCGCAGTACGAGGCGGTGCGGGAGAGCGGCGTCGCGATCACCCACGCCGACAACCACATGGGCAGCCTGTACGGCATGGCGACCGGCCGCAGCCACATTCCGCAGGCGCTGCGCTGGTGCGCAAGGCGCGGCCTGCCGTTCCGGCTGTTCCGCAAGGTCGATCCGTCCGACCCGCTGCTCGGCCCGATGCCGGGCGTGGAGCGCGCGGCGGCGAAGGCGTCGGCGCTGGCGGGCGTGCTCGGCGTCGCGCTGCCCGACTACCTGCTCTCGCATCCGTTCGAGGTGCTGGAAGGCGAGACGTACGATTCGTTCAAGCGGATGCTGATCGACAAGCTGTACCGCCTCCCCGAAGGGATCTGCGAGACATACATCCACCCCGGCGTCGACGACCCGTGGATGCGGGAGCGCATTCCGCACTGGGAGAAAAGGGTGTGGGAGTTCCGGCTCATGATGGACGACGATTTCCGGTACGCGATCCGCGACGCGGGCGTGACGTTGGTCGACTACCGGCACGTGCGGCGGCACGGCCGGGAATCCCGGCTGCGCGCCGGGGCGCGGCTGGCGGGGGCCTTGCTGGGGCGGTGACGAAGGGATGGCCGCATGCCGGCATCTTCTCTTGCGGGAAGGCCGGCATGCGGCTCGTTTATATTCATTCGCCGGGATCGCGCATCAGCAGTCCGACCGGGCAATGGTCGCTTCCCATGACGGCGCTGTCGATCAGCGCGTCCTCCAGGTACGGCGCGAGCCTGGAGGAGACGAGGAAGTAGTCGATGCGCCAGCCGATGTTCCGCTCGCGCACCTTCGGCATGAACGACCACCAGGTGTACGCGTCCGTCCGGTCCGGGTAGAAGTGGCGGAACGTATCGATGAATCCGGATTCGAGCAGCAGGGTCATCGCCTCGCGCTCCTCGTCGGTGAAGCCCGCGTTCCCGCGATTGGATCTGGCGTTCTTGAGATCGATTTCCCTGTGCGCGACATTCAGGTCGCCGCAGACCACGACCGGCTTGCGCGCGTCCAGTTCCTTCAGATACGCGCGAAAGTCCCCTTCCCACGCGATCCGGTAATCGAGCCGCGACAGGTCGCGCCGCGCGTTCGGCGTATAGACGTTGACGAGGAAGAACGCGGGGAACTCGAGCGTCAGCACGCGGCCTTCAGGGTCCTCCCCGTCGGACAGGCCTTTCCGGACCGACAGCGGCTCGATCCGCGTGAACACGGCGGTGCCGGAGTAGCCTTTCTTCTCGGCGCAGTTCCAATATTGCCGGTATCCGTCCGGCAGATCCAGCTCGAGCTGGCCTTCCTGCAGCTTCGTCTCCTGCACGCAGACGATGTCGGCGTCCGCGCTCCGGAAGTAGTCGAGGAAGCCTTTGCCCACGCAGGAGCGCAGGCCGTTGACGTTCCACGAAATGAGCTTCATCGCGATCTTCACCTCGATTGGCAGGGCCCGCCCGAAGCGGGCCCGATTCGTTTACAGCGTCGGCCGGCGGGTTTCCTTCGGCGCCGGTCCGGCCAGGTACCCGCGCAGCACATCGCACAGGATGACGACCGCTTCACGGAGCTCGTCTTCGGCCATGAGCGAATAGCTGAGCCGGAAACGATGGTGTTCGGGCTCGTTGGCGTAGCAGGCGATGCCGGGCAGGATCGCGACCCCCGCGCGCTGCGCGAGCGCGTACAGATCGGTCGCGCTGGTTCCTTCCGGCATGGTCACCCACAGATTGAACCCGCCCTCCGGCTCCGTCCAGGTCACCCCCCGCGGCGCGTGCCGCTTCAGCAGTTCCAGCACGAGATCGCGGCGGGATTTCAGCGCCGACCGCAGCCGTTTCAGATGCCGCTGGAACAGACCGGTTTGCAGTACCGGCAGGATGGCCCTCTGATTGAGCGTGGGACTCCCGAGATCCGCGATCGTCTTGGCGGCGATCAGCCTGCCCAGGATGGAGCCGGACGCCACCAGCGCGGATACGCGGCAGCCGGGCGACAGAATTTTGCTGAAGCCCTTGGCCAGGATGACATGTCCGTTCCGGTCCAGCGATTTGATCGCCCGGGGCGGTTCCGTCCGGAACCAGGCGTCGCTGAACGCGTCGTCCTCCAGGATGAGCGCGTTGTAGCTCCGGGCCAGCTCCAGCAGCCGGGCTCTGCGGGAGGCGCTCATCACCGTGCCGGTCGGATTGTGAAATGTCGGAACCGTATAGATCAGCTTCGGCGGGTTGACATCGCTGAGCCGGCTCAGGATGTCGATCCGCATCCCTTCATGGTCGACGGGCACCGTGATGATGCGCGCGCCCCGCGCCGCGAAGACGTCGATGGCTCCGGAGTAGGTCGGCCCTTCCACATACACCGTGTCCCCCGGCCCGACGAAGGTGCGGGCGACCAGGTCGATCGCCTGCTGCGATCCGCTCGTGATCAGCACATCGTCCGCCTCGGCGGCAATGCCGCGTTCCCGGAAATAACGGGACAAGGCCCGCCGCAGTTCCGCGTCCCCCTGAAACGGACCGTAATTCCCGATGATCTCCGGATCCTCCGCCACAAGCTGATGGATGTTCCTGCAGATCTCCCGGTTGGGCAGCAGCCGGGCGTCCACCTCCGCCATGTGAAGCCGATACCGGCAGTCCGAGGACGTCCCCTGAAAATGCCTCCACGTGTGCGCCCGGGGCAAATAATCGACGACGGACAGCTGCCATGTTGCGGACCATTCCGGCGTCCCTCCGCCGTCCGGCTCCGGGCCGACGAAGCAGCCTTTGCCCTGCGCGCAATGGATCAGCTCCATCCGTTCAAGCTCGGCGTACGCCTTGCTGATCGTCACCTGGCTGACCTTCAGCGTCCGGGCCAGATCGCGCACCGAAGGCAATCGGGCGCCCGCCGTCAGCAAACCGGAACGGATGCGGTCGGCCAGCGTCTGCGCGATCTGTTTCGACAACGGGGCGCCGGCGTCGCGTTTCAATTCGATGTGCATCGGCTTGTCGCCTCCAACTGTTATAATCGCGCCTTTACTGTTATACGGTGTTATGGCTATATTGGCCGTAGATTCATCAATACCAGTATAACTTTAATGGAGCGGGAGGTAAATGCCATGAGGAGAATCCGGGGATTTCTGGTGTTGCTTGCGCTGGTCGTCGTCATCCTGACGATCTTCACGGCGTGGAAAGCGGGGCAGGGGGGTGGAGAAGAAGGCGCAACGAAAGAGGAAATCATTCGGGAGAAGACGGACGACTGGACGCCGATGGCGCCTTGAGCAAGCCGGAAGAAACGGACGGCCCGCCCGGCTCATGGCCGGGGTCGGGCCGCCTCCGGCGTTCGGCGCGCGGCAACCCGCTAGATGCGCGCGCGATCGACCGGCAGACCCGGCACGTCCACCTTCACGCGGAACAGGCCGCCCGCCAGCGGCTGCTTCTCCGCGTTCCGCTCGTCTCCGCCACCCGCCGTCGTGATGTACAGTTCGTCAAAACGCTCCCCGCCGAACGCGCACGACGTCACGTTTTCGACCGGGATCGGCACCGACGCCAGCTTCCTGCCCGTCTCGGGATCCCACCGGCCGGCCTGCCAGCCGCCCCAATGGCCGATCCACAGCTTGCCCTCCGCGTCGATGCACATGCCGTCGGGACCGCCCGGCTCGTCCGCCGGATATTCGATGGCGACCCTGCGGTTGGCGATCGCGCCGGTCTCCGGATCGAAGTCGAACGCCCAGACGATCCGCTCGGCCGAATCGATGTAATACATCGTCTTGCCGTCCGCGGTCCACGCCAGGCCGTTCGAGCAGATGACCTCCGTCAGTTTCCGCGTGAGCCTTCCACCCGCCTCCAGCACATAGAGCGAGGCGTTCCGCGTCCATTTCCCGCTCATCGTGCCGACCCAGAACCGGCCCGACGCGTCGCACTTGCCGTCGTTCACCCGGTTGGCGGGGTCCGGCTCGTCCGTATGCGCGATCAGCCGCGTCGCTTCCGTCTCCGGATCGAACCGGTAGAAACCGTCGGCAAGGCCGAGAATCCACGAGCCGTCCTCGGCCGGCACCGCGCAGCCGATCTTCTGTTCGAAGGCGTGCCCGGCCACGCGGCCGTCCCGCGGCCGGAAGCGCTGCAGCTTGCGCCCTTCGATATCGACCCAGAACAGTTCGCCGAGCCGCTCGTCCCACACCGGTCCCTCGCCGAGCCGGTTCCCGGCGGCGACGACGCATTCCGCCTGATACGTCAACATCGCGCTCAACTCCATTTTCCGAAAGGTGGTCTCTTACCCACAATAGCAAAACGGAGCGGAAAGCGCCATCGTCTTGTCGCGCGAAGGCGGGCGGGACATTTGACGGTATTCAAACGGCGGTCGGATAGGTTAAAATGAAAAGGCCAAAAGGTGGGCAATCGCGGCCATTACCACATCAGACGGGAATCGGGTGCAGATGAGGATCGGATTTTTTGACTCGGGGCTGGGCGGACTGACCGTGCTCGCCGAAGCGCTTCGCCGGCTGCCGGCGAAAGATTACCTGTACATGGCGGACACGCTGAACGTGCCGTACGGAACGAAGACGAAGGACGACGTGAGGCGCTTCGTTCTGGACGCCGTCGGGACGATGGTCGGCCATGGCATCGACGCGCTGGTCGTCGCCTGCAACACGGCCACGAGCATCGCGATCAACGAGCTGCGGGAGATCTACAGCATGCCGATCGTCGGCATGGAACCGGCCGTCAAGCCGGCGGTGGAGATGAACCAGGCGACGGGCAAGCGCGTGCTCGTGTGCGCGACGCCGCTCACGCTCTCGATGCCGAAGTATTACGCGCTGGTCTCCCGCGTGGACGAGAACGGCATCGTCGATTCGCTGCCGCTGCCCGAACTGGTCGACTATTGCGAGCGACTCGTGTTCGACGGGGAGGAGATCGAGGAGTTCTTCCGGCGGAAGCTGGAGCCGTTCGACCTGGACCGGTACGGCATCGTCGTGCTCGGGTGCACGCATTTCATCTATTTCCGCGAAGCGCTGCGGCGCGTGCTGCCGGAGTCGATCGGGATCGTCGACGGCAACGCCGGCACGGTCCGCCGGCTCGCGGCGCTGATGACCCGCTACGGCATCTCGGCGAGCGACGGCTGCGGCGATGTCAAGTTCATGAGCACCGGCGGCGATCCGTCGTATATCCGGAAGATGGAGATCGCGCTCGACCGGGCGCGGTCGCTGTAGTCCGTCATGCCGGGACCGCGACGCGTTGGCGATACACCACGAACAGAGGGGAGCAACACATCATGGGCAAAAACAAGACAATCGGCGGCGGCGGTTTCCATCATGTGGCGATGCGGGCGCATGATTTCGACGCGTCCGTGAAGTTCTACACCGAGGTGCTCGGATTCACCGAGCGGGTGCGGTGGGGCGAAGGCGACGGGCGGGGCATCCTGCTCGATACCGGCGACGGCAACTATCTCGAGATTTTCGCGGGCGGCGCGCCCGGTCCGAAGCCGGAGGGGGCGTTCCTGCACCTGGCGCTGCGCACCGACAACGTCGACGCGGCGATCGAGGTCGCGCGCAAGGCGGGCATGGAAGTGACGGTCGAGCCGAAGGACGTCTCGCTCGGGACGGTGCCGGCGCGGATCGCGTTCTTCAAGGGACCGGACGGCGAAATCATCGAACTGTTCCAGGAACTGTAGTGCGAAACGGAGAACCCCGCACGGCGGAACGTCGCGTTCCGCGTGCGGGGTTTTGTCGTGCGTCAGGGCAGCAGAATGCGCTGACCGGGGAAGATGAGGTCGGGGTTTTCCAATTGGTTGATCTCGGCCAGCTTTTGCCACGTCGTGCCGTATTTGCGGGCGATGGCCCAGAGCGTATCGCCTTTCTTCACGATATGGACGCGCTGCCCGGACGCCGGTTTCTGAGGCGCGGGCTGCTGCGGCGCGGTTTGCTGCTGCGCGGGCTGTTGCGGCGCGGGCTGCTGCGGCGCGGTTTGCTGTGGCGCGGGCTGTTGCGGCGCGGGCTGCTGCGGCTTGGTTTGTTGCGGCGTGGGCCCGGGCTCCCGATCCTGAGCCGCGTCGGGCGCCGGATCGGCGGCTCTCGCCGGCTCGACCAGGATGCGGCCTTCCTTACCGGGCGCCACCTCGCCCTTCGCCTGAAGATAACGGATCACCGCTTCTTCGAGCGAAGCGAAATCGCCGGTCACCGGTGTTTCCGCGAGCATCGTGTACTGGTCGCCGCCCGCGGCGAGGAAATCGTTCGTCGCCAGCGAATAGACGGCCTCGGGATCGAGCGGTTCGCCGCCGACCCGGACGTCGTGGACCCGTTCTCCCATCGGTTTGTCCGGGTCGATCTTGAACGTGAGACCGGCGACGTGCGGGAATCCGCCGAGCGGTTCGGGCCAGGCGGACACGCCGTGCTCGAGCGCCTCCAGCAGCACCGCTCCGGTGACGTTCTTCGTCTGGATGTAGTTGCCGAACGGCAGCACGGTGATGACCTGCCCCTTCGTAATGTCGCCGGCCGGAATGGACGCCCGGATGCCGCCGCCGTTCGTCAGCGCGACGTCCGCGCCGGTCTCCAGCAGCATCGCGTCGGCGATCAGATTGCCGAGATTCGTCTCGCCCGTGCGGACATGCTCACGCTCGCCGTCGAGATCGACCGGCGTCCTGCCGACGACCTCGGACAGCACCGCCTCCTGGCCGGCCTTGACTTCCTCGATCACCTCGAGCACGGCCGGGTCCGGCTCGATGCCGGCCGTGTCTTCGGCGGGGATGAGCCGGGCGTTTTTCGCCTTCGCGCCCGCCGGTCCGACGGTCAGTTCGACGACGCCGATATATTTGCCGTACTCTCCGGCCTGCACAATCAGCGTCCCGCCGGCTTCCAGTCCTTCGGGCAGCGCCGTATGGCTGTGTCCGTCGACGATCAGATCGATGCCCGGCACTTCCTCGGCGAGCTTCAGGCTGGTGTCGACGCTCGCCTCGTCCACGCCGAGATGGACGAGCGCGATGACGGCGTCCGCCTTGCCGTCGAGCTCGGCGACGATTCGTTTCGCCTCCTCGACCGGATCGGCGAACGTCAGGCCCGCGACATTGTTCGGATGCGTCTTGTAGGTCGTCTCGGGCGTCGCGAGCCCGAAGACGGCGACCCGCACGCCGCCGGCGCCCAGCACGGCGTACGGCTCGAAGAGCCTCGTCCCGTCCGGTCCGTACACGTTGGCCGCGAGCACCGGGAACGACGCCTCGCCGGCCAGTTCGAGCAGCCGCTCATAGCCGTAATTGTAGTCATGATTGCCCGTCGTCATCGCGTCGAAGCCCACCGCGTTCATCATGCGGACGATGCTCCCGCCGCGCTCCAGATTGGCGATCGTCTGTCCGTGCAGCGTGTCGCCCGCGTCAAGCAGCAGCGTGTTCGGGTTTTCGGCTTTCAGCCGCTTCACGAAGGCGGCCAGCTTCGCATAGCCGATGTTCGCGTCCGTCTGTTCGACCCGGGAGTGGACGTCGTTCACGTGGACGATCGTGACCGTCGTTTCCCCCTGGCCGGCCCATGCCGCCGACGGCAGAACCAGGAGCTGCAGGATCAGGATCGCAAGCAGCAGGCGTCCGGCTTGTCTCAACCGCTTCATCTTCCCGATTCCTCCCCGCAATCAAGGATTACGTCACGTCAGACGAGTTTACCTTATGTTTGTCAGTTCTGTATTAGAATCAAATCAGGCGAATGTAAAGGATATCGGAAGAATTTCATTAATCGGAACAAAAAACAGCCGGAATCGTGATTCAAAATGACACCGGCCGAAACGGATCGGGCTGAAGCCGCTGTCTTTTGAACCCGGGGGCGTTCCGTCTCGTCTACTGGGTAACCGGAAACGGATCGGGGAGGAAATCGGCATGCGGGCGGGACGGGCGCGATCGGAAGTTCGGGGCGGAACGGATCGGGGGTTGGCGCTGGCGGCGTTTGTTCTGCTGAACGGCATAGTCGGCCTGCTCTGCCTGTACGCGGCGGGCGCGGGAGCGGACTTGTTCCTGCGGATGATGATCCGGCCGCCGGTCGAGGCGGTGGACGAAGGCGATCCGGAGTCGGGAGCGGATATCGCCGCGGATGGCGAAGCTTCGACCGAATCTGCCGCTATGGAATCTGCCGTTGTCGAAACCGCTGTCATCACGCCGGGGCCTGACGGGTCGGGGCAAGCGGAGGCGGCGTTGGCTTACGGCGGCATGCGTACGGCCGATGCGCCGCCTCTCCCCGGGGGCGAGGCTCGGGCGGAGCCGGCGGTCGCGATCTCTCCGCCGGAATCGGCATGGACTCCGCGGGAGCGGGTGGCGCTCACCTTCGACGACGGACCCGACGGGAAGTATACGCCGATGGTGCTGGACATCCTGGCGGAATACGGCGTCACCGCGACCTTCTTCGTTGTCGGCGTCCAGGCCGAGCGCTATCCCGACGTGCTGGCGCGCATCCGGGACGAGGGGCACGAGATCGGCAGCCACGGCTACGCCCACGCGGACATGGGCCGGATGTCGGCCGCCGGAGCCGCGGAAGATCTGCTCCTGGCGGACGAAGCGATCCGGAATGCGGCGGGCGTCGTCCCGACGCTGTTCCGGCCGCCTTACGGATCGGTATCGGACGATCTGAAGTCCGCCGTGTCGGACGCGGGCAAGACGCTCGTCCGCTGGAACGTCGATCCCCGCGACTGGGACGGCACGCCGGCCGAGAGCATAGCGTCCCATGTGCTGGAGCGCGCGCGGGACGGCGCCGTCATCCTGCTGCACAGCTTCGGCGGGAAGAACTCGGATCTGAGCGGGACGATCGAAGCGCTGCCGGCGATCATCGAAGGATTGCTGGCGCGAGGGTTTGAGCTGACGACCGTATCGGAATTGGAGCGTGACGGCGGATGAAGGGAACGATTTTTTTGGCATCCCTCTGGCAATCGGCTCCCAATTCCCGGATAATGGAAACAGGCGCGACAGGCTCCGCGGCGGTTTCGCATGAATCGGCGGCGGCGCCGGACGCCGATTGCGTCGGGATCAGGGGTGGCGATGTGCGAACCGATACGGGTTTCGAATATTTGCGATATATCGGCGAACAGGCGGACCGCAAGGCGCTGCTCACCGAGCTGATGAACGCCTACGGCAAGGACGTCTGGAATTTCGCCTACAGCATGACGCGGAAATGGGACCAGGCCGACGACATCGCGCAGGAAGTGTTCCTGAAGGCGTACCGGAATCTGCACACGTTCCGCAGCCAGTCGTCCGTAAAGACCTGGTTGCTGGCCATTACCCGCAACATGGTGCTCGATTACCGGAAGCAGGCGTTCTTCCGCAGGGTCGTGCTGGTGGACGCGTTCCGGGACGACAGTTCCTCTTCATCCGCCGAACGGGAAGTGATCGAGGCGCTCGCGGTGAACGAGATGTGGAAGCGGGTGCTCGATCTCCCCTACAAATACCGGGAAGTCGTGATTCTGTACGCCCATCATCAACTGTCGATGAAGGAAATCGCGGAGATGCTCGGCGTCAGCGAAGGGACGGTCAAGTCGAGACTGTTCCATGCCCGACGGAAATTGGCGGCCAAAGGAGGGGACGGCGATGATGCCGACGGATGACAAGCTGAAGCGCGAACTGGCCCGCGGACCGCTGAAGAAGAGCGGCTTCGACGAGCGGCTGCGCAGGCGGATCGAGGAGCGGCTGGACGAGAGCCCGTCCCGCCGTCCCTTCCGGCCGTACCGGCTGGCCGGAGCGGGGCTGACGCTGTGTGTCATGATCGTCGCGGCCGTGCTGCTCGTCCGGCTGCATCCGATGAACACGGAGGAGGCGCGGCAGGCGGCCGAGCAGCCGGAGCCTGAGGCTGTCGCCGACACGGTAACGATCGCGGCGTCCGCGGATGATGCGCCGCGCCGTTCGGTGCTGCTGCTCGGGCTCCGGCGGGACGGGGCGGACGGCGAGCCGAGCGCCTACCGGACGCTGCTCGTCGCCGGCGGACCTGAGCCGTCCGATTGGCAGACGGCGGAAGGCGAGGGCATCATCATGCCTTACCGGATCGATTTCTGGCGGCTGGATGTGCGGAAGTTTGAGAGCAAGGATTTCACGCTCCGGCTGGCCGGCGCGTGGAACGCTTCGCGCGGCGACATGCCGCCGCCTTCGCCGATTCCGGCCGAAGAAGTCGGTTCGGTCGAGGAGCGCGTCCTGTTCGCGGGCAACCGCTACATCGCGATCGCCCGCCGGACGGGCGGCGAATGGACGCAGCACATGATGGAGATCACCGACCTGGCCCAGCCCCGGAATGTGGCGGCGATCCTGTCCGGCGGCGATCGGCAGGTGCCGCTGGAGATGAAGGAGAGCGGCAAGATCGGCGTCGATACGGATGCAATACCCGGGTACTCGAACACCGGCGAATGGAATTTCGCGCGCAGGGCGGGGCTGTGGATGGCGTTCAGGAGCGGCCCGTCCGCGGCGAAGACGGCGGTTCGGCTGGCGCAGGGATTCGCGTTCGACGCGTCGCTCGTCGCCCACAACGAACTGGCGCTGAACTGGACGGACATCCGGGAAGTGCAGCCCGCCGCCGTCGACGCCGTGACGTCGCCGATCCGCAACATGGCGGGCATTCTGACGGACCGCAAGATCGTGTTCTACCGCATGAAGGACGGCAAGCTGGACCGGGAGATGCTCGAACTTCCGCTTCAGCCGGGCGAGACGGTCGTCATGACGGAGTGGGCGACGCACGTCGATTATGTGGACGAGTGGGTGAACCGGGTCACGAAACTAATGGAATCGGCTCCCCGGCGGATCGACTGAGGAAGCGGAGAGAACCGGCGTGAACAGGTGTGAACAGGCGGTGAACAGGCGTAACCAGACGTGAACAGGTGCGAACAGGCGCGAACGGAAGAAGGGATCTCCCGCGAGCGGGGGATCCCTTCTTCCTTCCTAACGGCCGAGCGAGCTCAGCCAGACCGTCATTGCGCGGGCGTCGCGCTCGGCGCCGATCGCGCGAAGCAGGGGCGCGGCCTCCGCAGACTCGGCGGCCGGTTCGCCGTTCAGGCAGGCGATCCGGATCTTGCTGCGCCGCGCCATCTGCATGATGGCGCGGAACGCGCGGCGCATCGCGTCGGTCAGCGCCTCCGCGCCGATCGCCTCCGGCGGCCGCATCGTGAACACGTTCTTCCCGTACCCTTCGATCCAGAGCAGCCAGTCGCCGCCGCGCAGGACGAGGAAGTTGCCGCTCCGGCGCGCGAAGGAGGCGCCCGGCCGCCCGGGCCACGGCGCGAGCATGCCGAACGGGTTGGCCGGATCGGAGGCGGCCAGCACCGTCACGCCGCCGTCGTCCCCCGCCGCGACGGGCGGCCGGCGCAACGCGTCGATCCGGTCGCGCGGAACGAACTGCATCGTCTGCGCGTCCCGGACGAACGGGCCGCGCGTGACGACGCCCATCTCCTCGAGCTGCCGAAGGACGGGCAGCAGCGCGTCCCAGCCGAAGGGCGACCAATGTTCGGCCGTCTCCTTCGCGAGGATGCCGAACCCGTCGAGCAGATGGCGCGTCCAGGCCATGATGGCGGTCTCCGGCGGGGCGTTCGCCGGCTCCGCGTCCGCCTCCCGCAGCAGATCGGAGAGCGCGTACCAGCGTCCCTGGCCGGAACCGGTCCGCGGCAGACCGCGCGATGCGCCGGCGGATCCGGTCTGCGGGGACTTCGGCGGCTTCGCGGACAGCGCCAGGCGCAGCGGCGCGAACTGATCGTTCGACACATGCCCGTCCCGCGCGAGATCCAGCAGGTCGGACAGCAGCTCGGACGGCAACCGGTCGGTCTCCCGCGCCAGCTTCGTCAGGAACGCGGCGCCCCCGTCCCGGAGCCGGTCGAGCAGTTCCGGATGGCTGACCGGCCGGCCGGCGCTCTGCCGCAGCGCCGGCAGCCAGAGGTCCCGGGATTCGGCGAGGAAGAAGGCGACCAGCACCTGGTCGGAGCCGGCATCCCCGCGCGCGATCCAGAAGACTTCGCCGCCCCCGCAGAGCGCGTCGAGCCACTCCCCGCGATAGCCGTTCAGCCGGGACGGGAAGACGGCCGTCTCCCAGAGTTCGAGCGGCAGGAACAGCCCCTGCAGCCGGCGGATGACCGCCAGCAGTCCGCTCTCGCCGGCGAGCCGCGTGCCCGGCAGCGCGTGCTGGAGCGCCGCGGCCTCCAGCAGCCACCGCTCCGGTTCGAGCGGCTCGGCCTCCCGTCGCGCTTCCCGCACGGAGCGGCGGAGAATGCGGGCGGCGGTCCGGCTGTTCATCCACGATTCGGCGCCGTCATCGCCCGCGATCGGCGACGGCTCGATCCGCTCCCGCAACAGCAGCTCGTCCACCACGGCACGCGCCTGCACCGGCGACAGCCGCGGGTAGCGGGAGATGAGATCCTCGAGCGTGAAGGAGAGCACCCGCTCGGTCCAGCGTCCCGCGACGAACGCGATGGAAGCGGGAGTCTCGGGAAATTCGCGGTACATGTCGAGCTCGTCCGCGCAGATCCAGCGCGTCTCGCCGCCGAAATCCAGCGGAACGGCGCGCCCGTCCCGCTCCAGCGCCGCGAGCCATTCCTCCGTCCGGACGCCGGCCCATCCGGCGAGCTCGGCGGCCGAGCTGTCGCCGCGCCGCTTGAGCAGCGCGTACAGCCCGTCGGCGTCCGCGGGCGGACCGCCCGGCCCCGGTTCCGCAAGCCTTCGCCGCTCGTCCTCGACCGCCTCCGGCCGCACGGCGCGGCGCAGCGCGTCCTCGCCGAACAGTTCGCCCGCCAGCTTCCGGTTGATCCCGATGAGCTGCATCTGCAGGTCGCCGCTGAGCTGGTCGCCTTCATAGAGCTGCTTCATGGCGTAGTCCGACACGAACGCCGCCGCGAGCGGCGAAGGATGCGCCGTCTCGCGCATGACGATGCGAACCTCGCCGTTCTCCAGGGCGCGCAGCGCGTCCAGCAGATTCGGCAGGTCCAGCTCCTCGCGCAGCGTGCGGCGCATCGCCTCTTGCAGATACGGGAAGCGATCCGCGTACGGCAGCGCCTCCCGCAACAACTCCTCGCTGCGGATGCGCTTCTGCCACATCGGCGTGCGCCGGAAGCTGCGCTGAAGCAGCAGCGACGTCTCCGCGATGCGCCGGAAGCTGGCGCCGAACAGGGGCGAGCCGGGGATTGCCTCCGTCAGCAGACGTTCAACATTGTCGGACGTCACCTGCCGGACGGCTTCCAGCCAGGCCGGCCCCCATTCCGGCAGCACGAGCTCGATGCCGCCGTCCCGGGCGTGGGCGTAGATCTGCTGTCCGAGCGTCCGTTCCAGCACGTGCCGGATCGCGAGCAGCCACGTCCGGTTGACGCGCTTGCCCCAATGGTTGAGCAGCGCGATGTGCCAGCGGCCCGTGACGTCGCGGTAATATTCGATGATCAGCCGCCGGTCGGTCGGCACGCCGCCCTGCGCCTGCTGGGCGCGGAAGAACGCTACCAGGCCGGCCGCTGAACCGCCGTCGAGATGGAAGGCGCGCGACAGCCAATCCATGGTGTCCGCGTCCGCGTCCTTCCGGCCGGCGGGTACCGATGAAGCCGGACAGGCGGCCGTCCCGTCGGCGACGGCGGCCGGCGTACGGGCATCGGGCCCGGCGTCCGACACGTCTTCGGTGCCCGGCGCTGTTCCGGCGTCAACCGCGTTTCCGGTGCCCGACGCTGCACCGGCGACCGACGCGTCTTCGGTGCCCGGCGCTGTTCCGGCGTCAACCGCGTTTCCGGTGCCCGACGCTGCACCGGCGACCGACGCGTCTTCGGTGCCCGGCGCTGTTCCGGCGTCAACCGCGTTTCCGGTGCCCGACGCTGCACCGGCGACCGACGCGTCTTCGGCGCCCGGCGCTACTTCGGCGTCCGACGCGTCTTCGGCGCCCGGCGCTGTTCCGGCGTCAACCGCGTCTCCGGCGTCCGGCGCGTCTCCGCCCGCCGCCAGCCGGCGCTCAAGCTCGGCCCACAGCCGGCCGACCGCCTGTCCGAGCTCGTAGGACCTTCCGGGCCCCTCGTTCCGCCAGAACGGAATCTCGCTGTACCGGTTGCCCGTCTCCACCGCGTACACCCGGTCCTGCCGGATGCTCTGGATGCGCCAGGAGCTGGTGCCGAGCTGGAAGACGTCGCCGACCCGGCTCTCCTCGATGTATTCCTCGTCCAGTTCGCCGAGGCGGACGCGGGTCTCCGCATGGTGCACCGGGTAGGCGGAGCTCGACGGAATCGTGCCCGCTCCGGTCAGCGCGGCCATCGCGCCGCTTCCCCGCCGGGCGATCCGGCCGGTCAGGCCGTCGTATTCGATCAGCGGCCGCGCGAACGGGTAGTGGCCGCCGAGCACGAGCAGCGCGGCGTGCAGCCGTTCCGGCGGAAACGACCGGAAGCTGTCGCTGCGGACGATCAGCCGGTGCAGCGTGTCTGCGTCGATCGGATCGGACGACGCGGCCGCCATCGCGACGACATGCTGGGACAGCACGTCGAGCGGATCGCGAATCGGCTCGATCGGCTCGATGTCCCGCTCGACGATCCGCTTCGCCAGCACGGCGATCTCGGGCAGCTGGTCGCGGGCGCGCGCGACAATCGCGCCGCGGCTCACGCCGCCGACCGCATGGCCCGCCCGGCCGAACCGCTGGATGCCGCCGGCCGCCGAGAGCGGCGAGTCGAGCTGGATGACGAGATCGACGTGTCCGACGTCGATGCCGAGCTCGAGCGACGAGGTCGCGACGATGACGCGCAGATCGCCCGATTTCAGCCGGCGCTCGATCTCGAGCCGGCGCTCGCGGCTGACGCTGCCGTGGTGCGACATCGACATCTCGTACCCCGCGTGGTCGTTCAGGTGGAGCGTCAGCCGCTCCGCCAAACGCCGCGAGTTCACGAAAACAATCACCGACCGCGCGCCCTCCATCAGCTTTAGCAGGCGCTCAACGATCGGCTTCCAGACGAGCTCGATCTTGCGGCTGCCCGCCGGCTGGTCGGGCATCGTCACCGTCAGCTCGATCCTCCGCTCCATCCGGCTCTCCACGATCCGGACGGGCCGCGGCCGATAGCCGTACGGGTGCTCGAAGGCTTCGTCCGCTTCCGCATCTTCGGCCATGCCCGCGACGTCTGCCGCTTCCCCGCGGGCATCCGGATCGGGCAGCGTCTCCCGCGGCTCCTCCCAGCCGGCCAGGAAGCGGGCGACCCGCGCGAGCGGCTTCTGCGTCGCCGACACGCCGATCCTGCGGAGCCGCGCCGGGCAGAGTTCCGCAAGCCGCTCGAGCGTCAGCGACAGATGTGCGCCGCGCCGGTCCGCGGCGAGATCGTGGATTTCGTCGACGATCACGTGCTCCGCCGTGCGCAACATCCGCCGGCCCTTCTCCGACAGGAGCAGAATATACAGCGATTCCGGCGTCGTCACGAGCACGTCGGGGGGCCTGCGCAGCATGGCGGCGCGCTGCGCCGCGGTCGTGTCGCCGGTGCGGACGGCGGCGCGCAGGCCGGGCCAGGGCTCCCCGGACTCCGCGGCCAGCCGGTCGATCGCCTCGGCGAACCCGACGATATGATGATGGATGTCGTTGTTCAGGGCCTTCAGCGGCGTCACATAGACGACCTTCACGCCCGGCTCGGCGCCCGGCCGGCTTTTCGCCCTGACGCAATGATCGAGGCAGGGCAGGAGGGCCGCCAGCGTCTTTCCGGAGCCGGTCGGCGCGGCGATCAGCACGTGGTGCCCCGTGCGGATGGCTTCCCACGCCTCGCGCTGCACGGGCGTCGGCTCGCCGAAAGCGCCGGCGAACCATCGCGCGAGCGCCGGATGGAACGCCTCAAGTTCCGGCGGCAGCGTCTTGCTGTCGAATGCCGTCATGCCGTTTCGCCTCCCCCGAACTTTATGTGATCACAGGAAAAAGCTTCCGCATTCCCAGCATACCCAATCCGCCAGGCCCGCACAATCCGTTCCCCGGGTCCGCGGAAAAGAAAGAACCCGCCGGACCTCGCAAAAGGAGGTCCGACGGGTTCCGCCTCAAACCGGATGGGCCCGGTCCGCTTACTGCTCTGCCGCTTCTTCCGCAGCTTCCGCATCCGCGGTTTCCGCAAGTTCCGCGTTTTCGGCAAGATCCGCGTCTTCGGCAAGATCCGCGTCTTCCGCATCCGGCGCGTCATCCACGACTTCGACGACTTCCGTCTGCGCCTGTTCCGCCGGTTGCGCCGGTTGCGCCACGGCGATCTTCTCGTAGGCGCTGTCGCTCAGGATGCGGCGCGCGGTCACGTACCGCTTCGCGTAATACTTGTCCGACATCTCGGTGATGATGACGCCCTTCGACGTGGAGGCGTGCGCGAACTTGTCGTCGCCGATGTAGATGCCGACGTGGGAGATGCCTTTGCCGCTCGTGTTGAAGAAGACGAGATCGCCTTTGCGGAGATCCGTCTTCGCCACCTTGACGCCCTTCTTCGCCATGGCGGCGGAATTGTGCGGCAGTTCGACGCCGAACTTCGCGAATACATAGGCCGTAAAGCCGGAGCAGTCGAACCCTTTGGTCGTGGTGCCTCCGTACTTGTACGGCGTGCCGAGCAGTCCCTTGATGACCGCGTCAAGCCGAGATTCGGCGGAAGCGTGCGCCGTCGTGTATGCCATCAAGAGCGCGATCAGCGCCATGACGGTTGCTGCCAGTCTCTTCACGGATGTAGGCTCCTTCCGATGCCTGCGAGGTTAGCTGTGGGGTTCGGTCGAAGGCTCCCTGGGACTCTTCCGGCGCGTCCGCCCGATCGCGGCCGGCTGCGCAGAGTCCGTTCACCCGGAGTGGGTCCCCCGCTTCCCGTTCGACGGGAATTCGGCATTTTTCACAACGCTCTATCGAATTCGCTTCCATGCAAGGTTTTCCTCCAGATCGAAAATGAGAATCTTCTCATAAAAAAGCCGGTTTTCTCTCATAAAAAGCCGAAATTCCTTGAGAATTGGGCGATTAATTCTCATGAACAATGTGACCGAAATAACAAAAAACCGACACCTCCGGGCGGAAGTCCGGAGATGTCGGCACAGGATGCGGTGAATCGACGGGGCGGGAGGGGAACCGTCAGGCGGCCGGCTGACGTTTCGACTGCCACGCTTCATACTGCGCGGCGTAGGACCATACCTTGAACCAGGTGCGGAAAAACTGCTGGATCTGGTGCAGGATGATGGCGAACAGCCCGGCCCAGATCATCGACGCGGCGGTTGAGGCGAGGCCGGCCGCCGCGCCGATCGCCCAGATCGTAAGCGCCGCCGCGGCGGCGATCGGAAGGCTGCGGAAGGTGACGGAGAGCGACGGCAGCAGGCCGTCCCCCGCCGCCGCCCCGAACTGCATGCCGAGCGAGACCAGGCGGATGAACAGGCACCAGAGGAGCCAGACGGCCGTGCCGGGCAGCACCGCCATGAAGAAGTCGAGCCAGCCGGAGCTTGCGAAGAACGCGCGGCGCGCGAGCGGCAGCAGCCAGACGAGCGGCGCGAGGATCAGGGCGATCTCGACGGCATAGATGAGGGCGACGCGCTTCCACGCGGCGCGGACGCCGGCGAAGAACGTCGTGCCGCTCTCCTTCGTCGCGTGCTGCAGCGAGTGGAACAGCCCGGCGTTGATGAGCGGCGTCAGCAGCATGCGGGCGGCGATCAGGCCGGCCAGCGCCAGGACGTAGGGCGTGAGCAGGTCGGTCTTCAGGATCCGGAACTGCGCCTCGACGAGGAACAGTTCCACGGCCCCCTTGGCGGCGAGCGGGTCCGGGTACCGCTTCAGGAGCGGGACCAGCACGCCGTCGATCGCGCGGTACAGGAAGAACCCCCACAGGAACTGATAGACGAACAGGAGGATGATGACGCCGGCGTTCCGCACGGTGCGGTTCCAGCCGTTGATCACGTATTGTTTCACGGGCGGGCCTCCTTCCTTCACCAGCCGAGCCGGGCGATGATCGTCTCGAGCGCCTTCACGGCGCCGAGATTCCAGCGGTTCCGCGTCTTCCGGGGCAGATCGGCCTTCAGGAAGTTGTTGTACAGCCGGTTGTCGAGCAGGTTCGTCCGGTTCGGATCGGCCGCCGCCCAGGCGACCGGCTGCGGGCGGACGACGCGGATCTCGCCCGAGGCGCTGTCGCCCTCCCAGATGTGCGTGCTGGTCGTGCCGTCGGCGAATTGCAGCACGACGGGCACGGGTCCGGTCCAGGCGCCGGTGCGGGTCAGGGCGACGACCGATTCATAGGCGCGCCGGCCGTCCGATTCCACGGGGGAGATCCGAATCGATTCGATCGCCACGTCCGCCGCCTGCCCGCCGTACACGAACGCGTCGAAGTAGTCGTCCCAGTCGGCGCCGGTCACTTTTTCGACGACGCGCTGGAAGTCCCGGGTGGACGGGTGCTTGAATTTGTAGGTCTGAAAATAGGTCCGCAGGATGCTCCGCATTTTCCGTTCTCCCGCCCGCCGTTCGATGCCGAGCAGCACCAGTTTCGCCCGGAGGTACACATTTTCCGCGTAATGTTCGTGGTCGCGGTACTTCCAGGACACCTGGGCGAGCGGCGCGGGATCGGTCAGCCAGACCGCCTCGACCGGCAGATTCGGGGTGATGCCGTAGATCGCGTCCATCACCTTGTCCTCGGCGTAGGAAGTGAATCCTTCGTCGAGCCAGGCCTCCTCGAACTCGTTCGAGGCGATCATGCCGTACCAGTACTGGTGGGCGATCTCGTGCACGACGGTCCGCTCCAGTTCGAAGCCCGGGCTTTCCTCCTCTGCGGACGCCGCGGTAATGAGCGTCGGATACTCCATGCCGCCGGCGCCGCCCGCGCCCTTCGGCGGCACGACGATGGACAGCGTCGTGTAGGGGTAGGCGCCGTACCATTCCGCGTATTTCGCGAGCGACGACTTGGCGGCGTGCATGTAGCGTTCGCGCAGGTGGGCGTGCAGCGGGTCGAGGTACAGCTTGATCCGGACGCCGGGAATGCCCTTCGCGGAATACGACTCCTCGCTGTACAGGAAATCCGGCGATGCCGCCCACGCGAAATCGTGCACGTCGTCGGCATAGTAATGGTAGGTTTTTACGCCGTCCTCGATCTTCGGCGTCTCCGCGAGGAACCCGGTGGCCGCCGTCTTGTAGTTCTCCGGCACGCGGATCTTGACGCTGAAGATGCCGAAGTCGCCGTAGAACTCGGAGTTGCCGTGGTACTGGTGCGCGTTCCAGCCTTCCTGCTTCCGGCCGCGCGTGCCCCGCGTCTCGTAGACGGCGATCTTCGGATACCACTGGCCGGCCATGACGAAATCGCCGGCGTAGCCCATGCGGGCGAACACGCGCGGCAGCTTCACGTCGAACCGCATGCGCAGCGTGACGCTGCCGCCGGGCGGAACCGGCTGCGACAGCCTGAGACGCGCCAGCGTCCGGTCGTTCGGGTTGCCGTCGTCCGGGCTGACGTACTGCAGGCGGGGAAGCAGGTTCTCGCCGTCTTCGGCGATGATGGAATGAAGCGTGATGCCGCCGACGCTCTCCGGCGTCGCCCGGTCATTCCGGAGCTTGCCGCCGGATTCGCGCATGAACGTGGTGAGCGGGCTTTCGAAGGCGTTCGGGTACAGGTGGAAATAAAGCTCCGCCACCGTCTTCGCGCCGGGATTGGTCCATGTGACGGTCTGCTCGCCGCGCAGCGTTTTGGATTCGGCGTCGAGCCGGACGTCGATGTGGTACTCGACGACGCGCCTCGCGAGCGCGGCCGGCTTCGGCTTCTCCTTCTGCGCCGTCTCCGGGGCGGAATTCGGTTTTGCGGCCGACTGGCCGGGCGGCTTCGGATCGGCGGACGAGGAGGCCGACGCGTAGATGTATTGCGAAAGCCAGGCGCCGCGGAAATCTTGTCCGATCAGGGCGAACGCGAGCACGGCAGACGCCGCGGCAAGGGCGATTCGGGTGCGGGCGCTGAACTGCATGGACCGATTACCTCCCGTTGACAAGCATCTACGGCATGTATATGTTGGCTCCGGGCGGATTATTAGCTAAAATGATTGACAAACCCAGCAAGGAAGGCGGGGGCATTTGACGTGGAGCAAAAGGACAGCGGCACGAAGAAGCGCGCGCTGGCGTTCAACGTCGTCAGCACGCAGACGCATAAAGGGTTCGGCGCGGGAAGCATCAACCTGAACGACGTGTCGTCCGTCATCATCGACGGCGGCGAAGCCTATATCGACATCGGGGCCATGCACGCGAAGAGCCGGGTGGAGCGCGGCATCAAGTTCAGCCCGAACAAGGAGGACGTGCCGAACGGCCGCAAGGTGTGGGTCGTCTGGGTCGCGGTCGACCGGACCGGGGAAGGCGCGTACTACGCCGGCGCGACCGCCTGCGAGATGCTGATCGACTCGGAGGCGCGGCGCGGGTGGAAGATTCTCGCCGATCACGTGAACCGGCTGGACTACGCGATCAAGCGGCGGTTCATGCTGGATGAGCTGTCGCCGGAGGAGAAGAAGGCGCTGAAGGATCTGCTGATCCGCCACAACGCGGAGTGGTGGGAGCGCTCGCCGGAGCAGCTCAAGTCGGCGCTGGATGTGTGACGGGAAGGGGAAGGGGCTGCCCGTGCAAGCTTCGGCTTGCGGGCAGCCCCTTTTGTATCCGGATTTCATGCCAATCCGCGTCGCAACCGGCTTGATCGGCGATCGCATACGGCCGTTTCGCCACCCCGGTCCGGAATATGCTGCATTTTTGCAGTACATTCGGCCGTTTCGCCACCCCGGTCCGGAATATGCTGCATTTTTGCAGTACATTCCGCCGATTCGACGCCTATGGTTCGCGTATGCTGCATTTTTGCAGTACATTCCGGCGGTTCGCCGCTCAGGTCCGGAATGTGCTGCATTTTTGCATTACATGGCCTGTTCGCCCGTTTCCGGCTGCTTGTCCTTCTCAAACAGCACGATCAGCGACGGCAGCAGGAAGCCGCGGATGAGGAACGTGTCGAGCAGGATGCCGACGGCGGTGATGAAGCCGAAGACGAACAGCACCTGCACCGGCTGCGTCATCAGCACGGCGAACGTTGCGGCCAGAATGACGCCGGCCGAGGAGATGACCCCGCCGGTCTTCGAGACGGCGATCTCCACCGCCTTCCGCACCGGATGGCGGCGCCGCTCCTCCTGGAACCGGGACACGAGGATGATGTTGTAGTCGATGCCGAGCGCCACCAGGAAGACGAACGCGTACACCGGAATCCGCGTGCTGTACGTGTCGATGCCGAACAGAAGATCGGTCAGGAACAGGCCGAGCCCGAGCGCGGACACGTACGAGATCAGAATCGTCGCCATCATGTAGAGCGGCATCTTCACCGAGCGCGTCAGGTAGATGAGCAGCGCCAGGATGAGCGCCGTCTCCAGGATGACGATGCGGACGATGTCGGAGCTGTTCACGGCCCGGTCGTCGACGCTGGTCGCCGTCTCCCCGGCAAAATACACGCCGCCGTCGATCCCGCTCTCCGCGAGCAGCCGTCCGCCGTCCGCGATCAGCGCTTCGAGCGCGTCCATCGTCTCCTCCGCGTACGGGTTCGCGCCGTACGTCAGGCTGAACTGCGCGACGCGGCCGTCGTCGGCGGTTCCGTTCGGGCGCACTTGGCTGACGAGCGGCTGCGCTTCAAGCAGCTCCGCAAACCGCTCCTTCTGCTCGTCGGTGAGCGTCTCCTTCGCCTCGACGATGACGGTCGTCTCCGCCACGAGCCCGCTCCCGAACTCTCGCGCCACAATCTCGTACCCCGCGCGGGACGGCATGTCCTCCGGGAACGACTTCATCAGATCGTATTCGTAGCGGATGTTCAGCACGTTGAGCGCCGACACGACGAGCAGGACGCCGACGGCGATCGCGGTCGCGGCCGGCCGCTTCGCGGTCAGGCGGCCGACCCGGCTCCACAGCGAGGAATCCGAATGGTCCGGATCGCCGACCTTCGGGATCGCAGGCCAGAACGACTTGCGGCCGAACAGCGTGAACAGCGCCGGCACGAGCGTGATCGACGCGATCATGATGATCGCCATCGTCGTGCCGAAGATCGGCGCGAAGTTGCGGTAGTCGCCGTATTCGGCGAAGAACAGCATCAGCATCGCGGCGAGCACGGTGCCGCCCGCGAAGAACACTGGCACCCCGGTGCCGCGCATGGCGTGCTTCATCGCGTCGTACTTGCTCTCGTGCGCCTTGAGCTCGTCGCGATAGCGCGAGAACACGAACAGCGAATAGTCGGTGACCGCCGCGAACAGCAGGATCGTCATGATCGACAGCGACTGGTTGCTCATGACGAGCCCGGCGGCGCCCATCAGGCCCAGCGTCTGGTTCACCGCTTCATAGACGAAGGCGGCGGCCAGCAGCGGAATGAGCGCGAGCAGCGGCGAGCGGTAGATGACGACCAGCAGGATCAGGATCAGCCCCACGGTCGACAGGATGAGCACGACGTCGGCGCGCGAGAACAGGTTGAGGCTGTCCACCGCGATGCCCGCCGGGCCGGTGACGTAGAAGTCCGCGCCCGCGATCGGTTCGGCCAGGCTGTCCAGATGCTCCAGCGCCTCGCACAGTTCCTTCGTCTCCATCGACGCGTCAAAAAGAACCGGGACGATGACGGTGCCGCCATCCTCCGACAGGAACGCTTCCCGGGCCTGCGGCGGCAGCGACGCGATCGGGACGATCGACTTCAGCCCTTCCGTCTCCTTCGCCTGCCCGAAGAACGGTTCGAGCGCCTCGAGGTCGACCGCGCCTTCCCAGGCATGGAACACGAGAATGGCCGGTATCCCGTCCGCCGATTCGAAGTATTGATCCAGCTTGTCCCGCGCGATGACGGACTGCGCGTCCGCCGGCAGCGAGTCGATGCTGGTTACCTCGTAATCCTTCGCGCCTGGCGCGAGTCCGCCGAGCAGCATCGTCGCCACGAGCCACACGGCGAGCGTGATCCACATTCCCCGCTTCGTCGACACGAAGTCGGTGATGCGCAGCAGCAACGTTTTCATGTACTGGTCCTCCCCGTTTCTTGTCTTTCTGTTTCTCCGCAAAAGTTACACATGTGTCACTTTTGACAAAAAAGAATGCGATGCGAAAATTCGCATGCCATTGTCCATTATGCCCGCGCGCGGCGGTTCTGTCAAACCGGAAAAAGCTTCAGTTCATGATGCCGGAGCGAAGGATGTCCCCGACGGCTGCCACCCACTGATCGTGGGGGATGCCCTCGTGGTTGGGAATCATGATGGACTGGAAAATGAAGCCGAGCACCAGCCCGTCGGGCAGATGGGAACGCAGCCTGCCTTCCCGCCTGCCGAGCGCGACGAACGAGCCGAGACAGGCGTACATGTCGAGATGCAGCCGGTCCAGCCGCTCGAGATTCGCCCGCACCTTCGGGTTCGCGGACTTCGGAATCAGCCGGACGCTGTCGAGCAGCTCGTGGATCATTCTCCGCCTGAAGATGAGCTCGAGCAGGAACCGGAACCGGGATTCGAAGTCCGGCTCGCGCTCGATCTCCCGGAGCTCGTCGAGGAACCGGTTCATCTCGTGGATCATGAAATCGGAGATGAGCTCGTCCTTGTTGTCGTAGTATTTGTACAGCGCGCTCCGCGAGACCTGCAGGCGTTCGGCGATCGCGCTGATCGTGAAGCCCTCGTAGCCCAGTTCGAGCAATACATGGCCGGTCTCCCGAAACAGATCGTCGGTCGTAAACTTGCGTTCCCGTGCGATGGCAATCACCCCGTTGCAGGGGATAACTTCGACAAGCCCCGGCATATTCCTCCTTCGCGCGGCCGCATGCTATCCGGTCCACCAGCGCTTCAGATCCTCCCACCACGAGCGGCGGATCTCGTGGTCCGCCCGCACGGAGTCCGGCTCCCCGACTTCTTCGGGCGCTTCATGCGCGTCGCAGACTTCGGTCGGCTCGGTTCCGAGGACGAACGTCTCCGGCCGCCGGAGCGGGCACGCGCCGCCCGCAAGCTTGCCGGTCGCGGGGTCGATGTAGACCGTCACGACGCCTTCCGGCATCGGGAACAGCTTCGGCGGCACGCCGGCGAGCGCCCGCTCGATGAAGTCGGCGAAGATCGGCGCCGCGCGGTGCGCCTCGGCCTGTGTGATCGCGCGCGCCTTGTCGTAGCCGACCCAGACGGCGGCCGACAGCTCGGGCGTGTAGCCGACGAGCCAGGCGTCGTGGGCGGTCGTGCCGGTCTTGCCGGCCACCGGCCGCTTGATGGCGGCCGACACGCGGTGCGCCGTGCCGCCCGGCTCGAACACGCTCTCGAGCAGCCGCGTCATGACGTACGCATGCGCGGGCGACGTCACCCGCGCGGACGACGGCTGCGCCTCGTACAGCACGCGCCCCGCGCGGTCCTCGACGCGCAGCACCGCGACCGGCTCGTGCCGGACGCCGCCGGCGGCCAGCGCGCCGAACGCGGACGCCATCTCGAACGGACTGACCGGGAACGTGCCGAGCGCCAGCGAGGGCACCGGCTGCATCGGGCTCTCGATGCCGAAACGGCGCGCCGTCGCGACGACGCTCTCCGGCCCGATCGCCATGATCGTGTGAACGGCGTAGACGTTGTCCGAGCTCGCGATCGCCGTCCGCATGTCAATCTCGTCCATGAAGTAGCGGTCGTTGTGGTTGCGCGGCTCGTACGTCTTGCGTCCCTCGTCGTACGTGAAGACGGTCGGTTCGCTGCGGAAGCGGGTGACCGGCGTCATCCCCTGCTCGAGCGCCGTCAGGTAGACGAACGGCTTGAAGGACGAGCCGGGCTGGCGCGTCGTCGCGAAGACGCGGTTGTACTGGTTCGCGCCGTAGTCGCGGCCGCCGACCATCGCCTTGATGTGCCCGTTCCGCGGGTCGATCGCAATGAGCGCCGCCTGTTGATCGGAGCCGGCCGGGATGCCGTTCTTTACCGCTTCTTCGGCGGCCGCCTGGATGTCGGGGTCAAGCGTCGTGTAGACGCGGAGGCCGCCTTCGGCGAGCAGCCGCTCGTCGATGCCGAGCCGGTCGACGACGACCGACCGCACGTAATCGCGGAAATACGGCGCGTACCCTTCGCCTTCGTCCGACTCGAGCGGCCGGAAGTTCAGCGTCTCGCGGTACGCGGCGTCGGCCTCCTCCCGCGTGATGACGCCCTGCTCGACCATCGCGTTCAGCACGATCCGCTGCCGGTCCTTCGCGTTCTTCATGTCCCGGTACGGCGAGTAATAGCGCGGCCCCTTCGGCACGCCGGCCAGCATCGCGCTCTCGGCCAGCGTCAGCTCGGCCGCGCGCTTGCCGAAGTAGCGCTCCGCCGCGGCTTCGATGCCGTACGCGCCGTGCCCGTAGTAGATCTGGTTCAGGTACATCGTCAGAATTTCCGTCTTGTCGTATTTCATCTCGAGCTGCGCCGCGTAGACGGCTTCGCGCAGCTTCCGGGACCAGGTGCGCTCGTGGGACAGCCAGAGGTTGCGCGCAAGCTGCTGCGTCAGCGTGCTCGCGCCCTGCTTCGCGGAAAGATGGCGCAGGTTGACGAAGGCCGCGCGGGCGAGTCCGCGCAGATCGATGCCGTGGTGCTCGAAGAAGCGGCGATCCTCGATGGCGAGCGTCGCCTGCACGAGGTACGGCGAGATTTCCGACAGTTCGACGGAGCGGCGATGGCCGCCGGCGTGCAGCGCGGCGATGACGCCGCCCCGGCTGTCGTAGATGTAGGAGGTCTGGCTGATGAAGGCGGCGGGCAGCGTCTGCGCGTTCAGCCAGAACCAGCCGGCCGTCAGGCCGCCGGCGGCGAGCAGCAGCAGGAAGGCGAGCGCGGCGGCCCAGACGCGCAGGCGGGCCAGGCGGACCGCCCGCCGCTCGGTCCGGAGCAGCTTTTTCTTCCGCTTCTCTCGCTCTTCCGGCGTAAGCGGAGGAACATTCGCCCGATCCCGCACGCCCGCCACCGTCCTTTCCGCTCGCAATCTCTCATGTTCCTTAGTATGGAAACCGGAAGGGGACGTTATTCAGCGGGGGGCATGTTGCTTTTTCCACTTGAAGCTCTATAATACAGGATGAAATCCTACAGGAAGAAGGGATCGTCCTCGTGACGGAGATATGGTTCACCGAGAAACAGACTGACCATTACGGCATCACGATGAAGCTGAAGGAAACGTACGTCCGCGAACAGACGGACTTCCAGGATCTCGCCATGGTGGAGACCGAGGAATGGGGCACGATGCTGCTCCTCGACGGCATGGTGATGACGACGGACCGGGACGAGTTCGTGTACCACGAAATGGTGGCGCATCCTGCGCTGTTCACGCACCCGAATCCGGAGCATGTGCTGGTGGTCGGCGGCGGAGACGGCGGCGTCATCCGCGAAATTCTGAAACATCCGAAGGTGAAGCGGGCCGTTCTCGTCGACATCGACGGCAAGGTCATCGAGTATTCGAAGAAGTACCTGCCGCAGATCGCGTCCGGGCTGGACGATCCCCGCGTCGAGGTGATCGTGAACGACGGCTTCATGCACATTCACGATCACAAGAACACGTACGACGTCATCATGGTCGATTCGACCGAGCCGGTCGGGCCGGCGGTGCAGCTGTTCACGCGCGGGTTCTACCAGGGCATCTACGACGCGCTGAAGGAGGACGGCCTGTTCGTCGCGCAGACGGACAATCCGTGGTTCAAGGCGGATCTCATCCGCAATGTGAACCGCGACGTCAAGGCGGTGTTCCCGATCGTGCGCACCTACTGGGCGAATGTGCCGACCTATCCGAGCGGGCTGTGGACGTTCACGATGGGCAGCAAGAAATACGACCCGCTCGCGGTGGACGAGACGGCCATCCCCGAGCTCGACACGAAATATTACTCGCCCCGGCTGCACAAGGCGGCGTTCGTGCTGCCGAAGTTCGTCGAGGAACTGGTGAAATAAAGCGAGGTTGGACGGCCGTCCCGCTTGGCGGGGCGGCGTTCTTGATGGAAAGGGGATTATCGGTGTGAAGCTGGATCAGAAGTATTCCGGCAACGTGTTTATCCTGAGCTCCGACGACTACGAAGCGGCGAAGGCGGTCATCTACGGCATGCCGATGGATTTCACCGTCTCGTTCCGTCCGGGCTCGCGCTTCGGCCCGCCGCGCATCCGCGAGGCGTCGGTCGGCCTCGAGGAGTACAGTCCGTATCTGGACCGCAGCCTCGAGGACATCGTCTATTTTGACGCGGGGGATCTGCTGCTGCCGTTCGGCAACGCGGCGCGCAGCCTCGAGATGATCGGCGAGTTCGTGCGCGGCGTGCTGGCGGACGGCAAGCTGCCGGTCGGCCTCGGCGGCGAGCATCTCGTCTCGTGGCCGATCATCCGCGAGGTCCACGCGAAGTATCCGGATCTCGCGGTCATCCACATCGACGCGCACGCGGACCTGCGCGAGCAGTACGAGGGCGAGCCGCTGTCGCACTCGACGCCGATCCGTAAAGTGGCGGAGCTGATCGGCGGGAAGAACGTGTACCAGTTCGGCATCCGCTCCGGGTCGCGCGAGGAGTGGAAGTACGGACGGGAGAACGTGAATTTCCACCCGTTCGAGGTGCTGGAGCCGCTCAAGCGCGCGCTGCCCGAGCTGGCGGGACGGCCCGTGTACGTGACGATCGACATCGACGTGCTCGACCCGTCCTGCGCGCCCGGCACCGGCACGGCGGAAGCGGGCGGCATCACGTCGAAGGAGCTGCTCGACGCCGTGTACGCGATCGCGCGGTCCGACGCGCGGGTCGTCGGCTGCGACCTCGTGGAGGTGGCGCCGGCTTACGATCCGACGGAGCAGACGCAGATCGCGGCGTCGAAGATCGTGCGGGAGATGCTGCTCGGATTTGTGAAGTGATCCGGTCAATCGAGTCAGCCCCGGGGAGGGCTTCATGTTGCCGGCAGTCGTCCGCCCTCCGGCACGAAGGCGCGGCTCGCGCGGCTCACTAAAACGCGGCTCACTAAAATAATGAAGGTTTTTAAGAAAACCCACCGCCCTTGCAACTTTGCCACATATTGACGAGCAGCGGAAGAATACCGTTCAGATGGGGATTGCATGATAAAGGCGGCGGGGATAAAATCGCCAGGGAGGGAGCGGCGAACAACCTTCAGACGTTCAGCTGCAAGTTCGAGTTCGCAAAGAAATTCAACATCCAGCCCCTCTATGTGGCGCTCGCGTCGCTGGCCTGCGAGAACAAGAGACGGATCAACGGTTGAACCGGGACAAGGGAGACGGTTATGGCAAAGGCTTCGGCTCTGCCGCGGCGACGCGGGCAGGGTTTTTTTCATCCGGAAAAGGCGCGGAAAAAATATGTTGACTAAACCAATCGGAAATCGTATTCTTATGATCAAGTCAAAATTCGACAAAATTCAACAATAAACAAAGGGGTAGTGACAGCATGAGAAAATGGCATTTCGCATTGGCGGTTCTGTTATTGTTCAGCGTGTTCGCGGCGGCCTGCTCGTCGGGCTCGTCCGGAGGCGACAAGAAGGTGCTCCGCGCGGGTTCGACGGGCCAATCGTTCCCGAACAGCTACAAGGATGGGGACAAACTGGTCGGCTTCGACGTCGAGGTGCTCGAAACCGTTGCCGCCAATCTCGGGTATACGGTAGAATGGGTTAACAGCGATTTCTCCGGGCTGATGGGCCAACTGGAGACCGGCAAGATCGACACGGTCGCGAACGTCGTCGCGGTGACGGAAGAACGCAAGGAGAAGTTCGACTTCACCGTGCCGTATTCGTACGCCGCCGTCACGATCGTGACGCATGTGGACAACACGGACATCAACACGCTGGATGACCTGAAGGGCAAGACGGTCGCCGGCGTGCTCGGTTCGCAGAACGTGAAGAATCTGGAGAAATACGGCCCCGAGGTCAACATCCGGACGTATGAAAACCGCGACGGCGCGCAGAACGACGTTCTGAACAGGCGCGTCGAAGGCTATGTCCAGTCCAAGGCGAATCTGATCGCCGAGATCAACCGGAAGAATCTGCCGCTCAAGTTCGTCGGCGAGCCGTTCCACTACGAGGATGTCGCGTTCCCGTTCCGTAAGACCGAGGAGAACAAGAAGCTGATCGAGCAAATCAACGCCGAGATCGAGAAGCTGCGGGCGGACGGCACGCTGAAGAAGCTCTCCGAGAAATATTTCTACGGCGAAGACATCACGACGAAGAGCGAGTAAGCGACAAGAGTCATTTCAGAGGCGCGAGAGGCGCGTGAGGGCGGGCGATAGGCGTGAATTTCGATCCATCCTACATCCTGGAATTGCTGCCGCGGATCATCGGGTACATCCCGATCACGCTGTTCATGGCGGTGCTCGCCATGATCCTGGCGATCGCGGTCGGGCTTGTGCTGGCGCTCGCCCGCAACAGCAAGAACCGGCTGCTCAGCGCAGGGGCGGCCGTCTACATTTCATTCTTCCGCGCCATTCCGATGCTGGTGCAGCTGTTCCTGATCTACTACGGTCTGCCGCAGCTGTTCCCGATCTTTACGAAGATGGATGCCGTGACGGCGGCCGTCATCGGGTTCGGGTTCAAGCAGGCGGCGTTCCTGGCGGAGATTTTCCGCGCGGCGTTCAACTCGGTGGACAAGGGGCAGATGGAGGCGAGCCTTACCGTCGGCATGACGAAGGTGCAGGCGTACAGGCGCATCATTCTGCCCCAGGCCGCGCGCAACGCGCTGCCGGGCACCGGCAACATCTTCATCAGCCTGATCAAGGAGACGTCCCTTGCGTTCACGCTCGGGGTGGTCGAGATATTCGCCGAAGCGAAGATGCAGGCCGCGGAATCGTTCCGCTTCTTCGAAGCCTATCTGGCGGTCGCGCTGATCTACTGGCTGCTGATCATCGTCTATTCGTACCTGCAGCAGAAGCTTGAAAATTACCTGGACCGGCCATACCGGACATGAAGGTTGATTGCCCATGATCAAAGTGACGAACCTCAGGAAACGATTCGGCGACCTGGTCGTGCTGGACGGCATCGACTTCGAGGTGAAGGACGGCGAGGTGCTGTCGATCATCGGGCCGTCCGGTTCGGGGAAGTCGACGCTCGTCCGCTGCCTGAACTTCCTCGAGCGGCCGGATGCCGGCGTGATCGAGATCGGCGGCGTCCGGGTGGACGCGGAGAAATGCACGAACCGGGAGATCCGCGAGCTCCGTCTGCAGACCGCGATGGTGTTCCAGAACTACAACCTGTTCAAGAACAAGACCGCGCTGCAGAACGTGACGGAATCGCTCATCGTCGTGAAGAAGATGCCGAAGAAGCAGGCGGAAGAGCTCGGCATGGAGCTGCTTCGCCAGGTCGGCCTGGAGGACAAGCGGGACAACTATCCCGCCACGCTGTCCGGCGGCCAGCAGCAGCGCGTGAGCATCGCCAGGGCGCTCGCCCTGCGGCCGCACGCGATCCTGCTGGACGAGCCGACGTCTTCCCTCGACCCGGAGCTGGTGTCGGAAGTGCTGCAGACGATCAAGAAGATCGCCGAATTGGATACGACGATGATCATTGTGACGCACGAGATGGACTTCGCCCGGGATGTGTCCGATCATGTCATTTTCATGGCGGACGGCAACATCGTGGAGCAGGGACCGCCCGCCGAGGTGCTCGACAACCCGCGGATGGACCGGACGAAGCAGTTCCTGCGGACATTTCACGCGAACAGGAAGCGGTGATGATGGCGGCGGACAGTCTGACGGCGGCGTTTCTGGACAACATGTTGGGGATGCCTCTCTCCGCGGAAAGTCTGGAGAGGGCGAAATACGGCATTTTGGATTTTATCGCATCCGCCTTCGCCGGGAGGGCGGATGCCGGCGTTTTGAAGCTGCTCCGCGCGGCGGAGGAGGAGGGCGGCCGGCCGCTCGCGCCGGCGCTGTTCCACGGGCGCCGCGTGTCGCGGGAGCAGTCGGCGCTCGTCAACGGCTTCATGGGGCACGCGCTCGATTACGACGACGTGCATGTCGAGGTGCGCGGCCATCCAAGCGCCGTCATCCTGCCGGCGCTGATCGCGCTCGCGGACAAGGGCGGGGACGGGCGGCGGGACGGCCGGCGCTTCCTCGGAGCGTACATCGTCGGCGTCGAGGCGATGGCGCGCATCGCGCTGGCGCTCTCGAACGACCATTACGAGCGGGGATTCCACAACACCGCCACGGCCGGAGCGCTCGCGGCGGCGATCGCGGGCGCGTATTACCTGGATTGGCCTGTGGAGCAGGCCGCGCAGGCCCTCGGGCTGGCCGCGACGCAGGCAGGCGGCCTGCGCGTCCACTTCGGCACGGAGACGAAGCCGCTCCACGCCGGGCTGGCGGCCGCCGCGGCGGTCCGGTCGCTGCGCTTCGCGGAGGCGGGCGTGCAGGCCAGCCGCGCCAGCCTGGACGGGAAGCTCGGCTTCTTCGCCGTGTTCGGCGCGGGCGAGGAGCGGGCGCGCGCCGAACTGCTGCGCGAGGACGCCGTCCCGCGCATCGTGAAGCCCGGCCTGTGGCACAAGCTGTACCCGTTCTGCTCGGCGGCGTATTTCGGCTGGCACGCGGCGGAGCAGATCGGCCCGGTGCCGCTCGGGCGGATCGACGGAATCGAGATCGCGTTCACCGGCCGGAGCGACGCGGCGCTCATCCACCGGCGCCCGGAAAACGGCGAGGAAGGCCGGTTCAGCATCGAGTACATCGCCGCGCTTGTCCTGAGCGGGCGGGGCATCCGCGCGGGCGACTTCCGGCGGGTGCCGGTCGACGACGAGATCCGGGCCTACATGGACCGGATGCGGCGCGTCAACGTGACGGACGCGCCGCCGGGCGTCCGGTATACGCGCATCACGGTGAGGCTTGAGGGCGGCGGGACGCTTGAAGCCACAGGCGACAAGCCGAAGGGCTCCGCCGGCAATCCGGTCACCGAAGAAGAGCTGCTGCGCAAGTACGACGAAGTGGTGCAAACGCCGAACGCCGCCGCGATCCGGGATCGGATTTTGCGGCTGGACAAACTGTCGGATGTGCGGGAATTCATCGAACTGCTGGGCGCTGCGGCGGAATGATGCGCATATCATGCATATCATGGCGAATCCCGGCCAGGCGGCCGGGATTTCGATTGGAGCTCCAACCGTTCAGGCCTGGAGCTTTTGCTTGTTCGGCCGGCGGAGGGCGAAGGGCAGATACAGGATCGCGCACATGACGAACGCCACGCCTTCAAGCGACAGGATGTACCAGGGCCACGGGCCGAGAAAATCGAGGAGCGACGGGTCGTCCGGCTTGCCCGCGATGAACATGTAGTTGCCGCCGGTCAGGTAATTGACGAGGCCGATCGGGATGAGCAGCAGGTTGAGCCAGAGCATGGTGCGCCAAATCGACGACCAGCGCGGCCGGAATCCGTACGCGGCGATCATGAACAGGCTCGAGACGATGATGCCGCCATGGGCGATGAAGAAGTAGAAGAAGGTAAAGTGCGGATAACCCGACAGGATGGCGGCGGGCGTCAGGAGCGCCTGCAGCGCCCCGCCGATGCCGGCGAAGTAGTTGAACTCGAACAGGCGGTAGCTCTTCGTCCAGAGCATGATGAAGGAGAGGATCAGCGTCAGGCTGCACAGATGCAAGGGCAGGGTCCAGGACGGATCCCACTGGCCGGCCTCGAAATACCAGACATGCAGCGCGATGTCGAGCAGCAGCAGAAGCGCGGCCAGCGCATGGCGGATGATGTTCGCGAGCCGCGGCCGTTCCCTGAGTCCCCGCCAGCCGAGCGTGAACGCGCAGACCGCCGCGATGGCGGCGAGGGACACCACGTGCGACGTCGAGTAGAACGTGAACGGAGCCAGTTCCGGACCGAAGAAGGACACCCGTTCCATGACGGAAAACCCCCTTTGTCTCTTTTTTGCCACCATTTTTTCACAGACCGGCCGATTCTGGCAATATACGCATGAAAAAAAGAGGGCGCGCCCGATGGCGGCAAGCCCTCTTCACGCTTTTCTGTCAAACCGATCCAGCGAGAACGCGCCGAGATCGAACCGCGTCCGCCCGTCCAGCAGCAGGTCCGCGGCGATCTCGCCGAGCACGCTCGCGAACTTGAACCCGTGGCCGGACAGGCCGCCGATCACCAGCACATGCGGATGCGCGGGATGCCGGTCGATCACGAAGTCCTCGTCCGGCGTGAATTCGTATTTGCAGACGGAAGACTGCAGCAGCCGTCCCGCCGCGCCGGGCATGTACTTCGCGACGACCCCGCGCAGGGAAGGCTCGTCCGTGTCGTAATGCCCGAACGGGCGCAGCGGCTCGCCGGGCGTCCAGTCCCGGCCGCCGTCATGCTTGCCGATCTTCAGCCCGCCGCCCGTGTCGGGGAAGCCGTAGTACCCGCCTTCCGCGGTGTGGAGCGTGAAGCCCGGGAACCGGCCGGCGCGGTAGTCCCCGGACGACGTCTCGAACCAGCCGACCGGAATGCGCAGCGGCCGGAGCGGAAAGGAGACGAACGGCGACAGCCGTCCGAACGCGGCGCCGACGCTGATCAGCGCCTGCTCCGCGCGGAACACGCCTTCGGCGGTCTCCGCCGCGACGCCGTCTCCGTCCGCCGTCACGCGCAGCACCGGCGCGTTCGTCACGAGCTTCGCGCCCGCCGCCTCCGCCAGCCGGCGAAAGACGGAAATCGCGCGCTCGCTGAACAGATAGCCGGCCTCCGGCTCGTACATGCCGATGAAGTGATCGGGCAGCGCGAGCCCCGGCCACCTTCGGCGCATCTCGGCGGCGTCCAGCATCTCGACCGGAACGCCGAACGCGCGCGCGTCGTCCGGGCGATTGCGGAAGCTGTAATGCTCCGGATCCGCGATGTTGATCACGCCGGAGCGGACGAGCAGCTCCGTCTCCGCCTCCCGCTCGAGCTCCCGCCACAGCTCGTCCGCCCGCAGCGCGAGCGGGATATAGGCGGAGCCCTTCTTGTACGCGTGGCGGATGAGCCGCGTCTCCCCGTGGTGGCTGCCCTCCCGATGGGGCGGGTCGAAGGCGTCGATCAGCAGCACGCGCGCGCCGCGCCGCGCCAGATAATAGCCGGCGCTCATGCCGGCCGACCCCGCGCCGATTACCAGCACGTCGGCATGCGACGCGCTCATCGGTCCGCCTCCCCTTCCGCCGGAAGAAGCTCCTTGCGGTAGAACACCGTCGTATGTCCCTTGCCCAGATCCTTCTCCATGACCGGCACATATCCCCGGCGCACGTACATGTCGCCGAGCCACGGATGCTCCTTCGCGGTGCCGAGCGACACGGCCGGACTCTTCAGCGTGTCGCGCACCATCGTCTCCTCGCACCAGGCGAGCATCGCCGAACCGATCCCTTTGCGCCCGATGTCGGGGTCGACGGCGAACCACCAGATGTGCGGCACGCCGAACGGTCCGGGCTGCGGTCCCCAGGGCATGCGCAGCGTCAGCGTCGCCAGCGGCTTTCCGTTCTCCTCCATGATGAAGCACATGTGGCTCCGGATGTTGTACTCCACAAGCGCCAGATCGGCGTTTGCGGCCGCGAAGTTGATGCCGAGCTCGCGGATCGGCCGGTAGGCCCGCAGCGTCAGATCGAGCAGCGCGGGCGCGTCGTCCCGGACGGCGAGGCGGTACGTGAAGCTGTTCATGCGGTTCACCTTCATCCATTCGTTCATGTTGTCAAAAAAACACCGCCTTGGCCGTCACGCCAGTTCCTCGAGCGCCAGTTCCGCCGCGTGGGCGAACAGCGCCGCGCTGACCGGCAGCGCGTCTTCGTTCAACGTGAAGCGCGGGTGGTGCCATCCCTCTGTCCCGCTCGTGCCCATCCAGATGAAGCAACCGGGCACATGTTCCTGATATACGGAGAAATCTTCGCCCGCGGTCGTCGGCTGCGCCTCGACCACCGTAAGGCCCAGCTCGCCGGCGGCCCGCTCCATCAGGGCGGCCGCCTTCGGATCGTTGTTCACGAAGTGCTGGCCTTCGATCCAGACGAGTTCGGCCGACGCGCCGTATCCCGCGGCGACGCCTTCCGCAATCCGGCGGATCTGTTCGGGAAGCCGCCGGCGCACGTCCGCGTCGAACGCGCGCACGGTTCCCTCCAGCTCGGCCTGGTCCGGAATGACGTTCCAGGTCGAACCGGAATGGAAGCGGCAGATGCTGACCACCGCGCTGTCCAGCGGGCTCGTGTTCCGGCTGACAATGGTCTGCAGGGCGCCGACGATCGCGCTCGCGGCGACGATCGGGTCGACGGCCGCGTCCGGAATCGCGCCGTGCCCGCCCTTGCCCGTCACCCGGATCCGAAACCGGTCGACGCTCGCCATCAGCGCGCCCGCGCGGACGCCGACCGTGCCGACCGGCAGCTCCGGCTTGTTGTGCATGCCGAGAATCGCGTCGACGCCCTCGAGCACGCCGGCCTTGACCATCTCGCGCGCGCCGACTGCGATCTCCTCGCCCGGCTGGAAAATCATCCGCACGCGCCCCTTCAGCCGATCCCGGTTCCGGTGGAGCAGCAGCGCCGCGCCGATCATCGAGGCGGTATGGAAATCGTGGCCGCACGCGTGCATCTTGCCCGGCACGCAAGAGGCGAAAGGCAGGCCGGTCTCCTCCGTGATCGGCAGCGCGTCGATGTCCGCGCGGAGAGCGACCGTCGGGCCGGGCGCGCCGCCTTCGATGTCGGCGACGAGTCCGGTCGGCAGTCCGTACGTCCCGACGGTCATGCCGGCCTCCTCCAGCCAGCCGCGGATGCGCCGGGTCGTCTCGAATTCCTCCATCGACAGCTCGGGGTTCATGTGCAGCTCGCGGCGGATGGCGACGAGGCGCGGTTTCAGGTCTTCGGCGGCTTTCTTCAAGGCTTCAAGCGGCATCGTTCGAACCTCCCGTCATTCGTCCTTCAGCCATGGCGACAGCCGGGCCCGGTCGAGCACCCGGTCGACGACCTGCGGCGCCGATCCGAGGTAGGCGGCGGGATCGAGCAGCTCCTCCAGCGTCCGTTCGTCGAGCGCTTCGGATACCCGCTTGTCCTCGAGCAGCACGTCCTTGAACGGCCGGTTCTCCTCGACCGCCTTCATCGACAGCTCGTAGATGACGTGGTGGGCGGTCTGCTTGCCGATCCGGTCCGCCAGCGCGAACATGACGCGCTCGGAGAGCAGCAGCCCGCCGAGCTTGTCGAGGTTGCGCCGCATGTTGTCCGGCTTGACGACGAGCCCTTCCAGCACCGCCTTCGTCGAAGCGAGCTGGGCGGAGAGGTAGATGCACGTCTCCGGCAGCGCGATCCATTCGCCGCGCCAGGACATCGCGTCGCGCTCGTGCTCGACGATCATCGCTTCCTGGACGAGCGCGACGTTGTAGCGGACCGGCTTCGACAGGCTGACGATCCCCTCGAGCGCCGCGGGATTGCGCTTGTGCGGCATCGTGGACGAACCGATCTTGCCCGACGTGAACGGTTCCTCCAGCTCGTCGATCTCGGTGCGCATCAGATTGTAGAATTCGTTCCCGAGCTTGCCCAGCGTCGCGCTGATCATGCCGAGAATGCCGACGTATTCGGCCTGGCGGTCGCGGGACGAATGCCAGCAGATGTCCGGCGCGGCGAGGCCGAGCTTGCGCAGCGCGAGCGCCTCCACCTCGGGGCCGAGCGGGCCGAACGCCGCGTACGTGCCGACCGCGCCGCCGATGACCCCGGCGAACACCCGCGCTTCCGCCTCCTTCAGCCGGTCGAGATGGCGGAGCACCTCGCTGAGCAGGACGGCGATCTTGAAGCCGAACGTCGTCGGCAGCCCCTGCATGCCGTGCGACCGGCCGGCGATCGGCGTGTCCCTGTACTCGCGGGCGAGCCGGGCGAGCTGCCGGGCGACGACGGAGAGATCGCGCACGATGATCGCGTGCGCTTCTTTCAATTGAAGCATCATGCCGGTGTCCACGATATCCTGCGTCGTGGCGCCGAAGTGGACGTACTCCCCGGCCTCCGGCCCGCAGAGCGCCTGCAGCGCCCGAATTGTCGGCATCAGGGAGTGCTTCGCCTTCTGCACCTCGTCCGCGATCGCCTGAAGATCCAGAAGCTCGACCCGGGCGTTCTCCGCGATCACCTTCGCCGCGTCCGCGGGGATCAGGCCGAGCTCCGCTTCGGCCAGCGCGAGCGCCGCCTCGACGTCGAGATGCTTCTGCAGCCGGTTCTCGTCCGACCAGACCGCGCGCATTTCGGCCGTGCCGAACACGTTGCGCAGCATGATCATGTCAATGACGTGTGAGGACATGTCGGTTCCCTTCTTTGCTGTTGGATTTGGGTGACGTCGCCATAAATCCGACTTGATCACTTGGTTATGGTTATTGTACTACCAGTATTCCCGGCGGTCAATGGATATCCTCTCCCAGCTCTTGCGCGGCCGGCGGCGCGCACAGTATAATGGTGGAAATCTGCAAAGACGATGACCGGGAGAGTACTCCGCTTGAGAAGCCCCACGCAGCGAGCCGGGACGGTGGAAGCCGGCGGGGCGGGAGCGGAGGAAGCGCACCCGCGAGTCGGTTCCCTGAACCGCGGACGCCACGGCGGACCTTCCGCGCGCGTAGGGGAACACGGCGGACCGCCGTTATCGCATCAGAGGGGAAGACGATCGTCCCGCGCAAGACCGCGCGCGCGTGACCGCGCGGCGGGCGGAACGGGCGCGTCTTCCAGAAGAGTGGCACCGCGGATGAACCTCCGTCTCTTTCATGGGACGGGGGTTTTGTGATGTCGGGCGGAGGTGCGGAACATTGCAAGGCTGGGAGCGGGCGGCGATCCCGGAAGGGGGATTGCCGGTGCGAATCGAGCTCGAGAGCAGGCAGGACGGCGGAGAGCCCGCGCGCTCGGCGCTGGAGGGCAGGCTTTACGCCAGGGACGGCGCGCTGTATCTCCGCTATGCGGAGGAGGAGGGCCGGGTCCGCTCGACGCTGCGCTGGGACGGCCGGACGCTGCGGCTTGTCCGCGCGGGCGACATTGACAGCGCGCAGACGTTCGAGCCAGGCGCGGCGACCGTCGGCCACTACCGGACGCCGCTCGTCCGGTTCGATCTCCGGACGCGGACGCACCGGGTGCGGGTCGAATCCGAAGGACCCGGACTGCCGATGGTGTGGAGCTGGGCTTACCGGCTCGAAGCGGGCGGCGCGGACGCCGGAGAATTCACCATTAATCTGACGATACGGGAGGCAGAAGATCATGAGTGACCATGTGCTGGAGCGCATCCATCAGCGCGTGAAGGACGCGATCGCGGACGCGGCGGTGGCCGCCGGGATCGCGGCTTCGCGCGACGAGCTGCCGGCGTTCGTCGTCGAAGTGCCGAAGGACAAGGCGCACGGCGATCTCGCCACGAACGCGGCGATGCAGCTGACGAGGCTGGCGAAGCGGAACCCGCGCCAGATCGCGGAGGCGATCCTGGAGCATCTCGACCGCAAGTCCGCGATGATCGAATCGGCGGAGGTTGCCGGCCCGGGGTTCATTAATTTCCGCCTGGACAAAAGCTACCTCTACCCCGTCATCGGCGAGGTGCTGCGGGCGGGCGAGAACTACGGCCGGGTCAACATCGGCGGCGGCCGGAAGGTGCAGGTCGAGTTCGTCAGCGCGAACCCGACCGGCTCGCTCCATCTCGGCCACGCGCGCGGCGCGGCGGTCGGCGACGCGCTGTGCAACCTGCTTGATTTCGCCGGCTACGACGTGACGCGCGAGTACTACATTAATGACGCGGGCGCGCAGGTGACGAACCTCGCGAAATCGATCGAGGCGCGCTACCGCCAGCAGCTCGGCCTCGAAGCGGAGATGCCCGAGGACGGCTACTACGGCGAGGACATCATCGGCTTCGCGAAGGAGCTGGCCGAGCGGGAAGGCGACCGGCTGCTCTCGCTGCCGGACGACGAGCGGCTGCGCTTCTTCCGCGAATACGGCCTGACGCGCGAGCTTGAGAAGATCCGGCGCGACCTCGGGCGGTTCCGCGTCCGGTTCGACAACTGGTTCAGCGAGACGTCGCTCTACGAGACCGGCCAGGTCGAGGCTGCGGTGGAGGCGCTGCGGGAGCGGGGCATGGTCTACGAGGAAGACGGCGCGGTCTGGCTCGAGTCGACCCGCTTCGGCGACGACAAGAACCGCGTGCTCGTGAAGCAGGACGGCACCTACACGTACCTGACGCCGGACATCGCCTACCACCGGGACAAGTTCCGGCGCGGCTACGATCTCCTGATCAACATCTGGGGCGCCGACCACCACGGGTACATCCCGCGGATGAAGGCCGCGATGGCCGCGCTCGGCCACGATCCGGACAGACTCGTCGTCCTGATCGCCCAGATGGTCAGCCTGTACCAGAACGGCGAGAAGGTGAAGATGTCGAAGCGGACCGGCAAGGCCGTGACGATGGAGGATCTGATGGACGAGGTCGGGGTCGACGCGATCCGCTACTTCTTCACGATGCGCAGCATGGATTCGCATCTCGACTTCGACATGGACCTCGCCGTCTCCACGTCGAACGACAACCCGGTCTATTACGTGCAGTACGCCCACGCGCGGATCTGCAGCATTTTCCGGCAGGCGGCGGAGCAGGGCATTGCCGTCGACCATGACAAGGCGGACCTGACCCGGCTGACCGCCGAGGCCGAGTTCGAGCTGCTGCGCAAGCTGGGCGAGCTGCCGCGGGAAGTGGCGGACGCGGCGGAAAGCCATGCTCCCCACCGCATCATCCGCTATGTTTACGAGCTGGCTTCGATGTTCCACAGCTACTACAAGGCGGAGCGCGTCATCACGGACGACGCGGCGCAGACCGGCGCAAGGCTCGCGCTGATGGCCGCGATCCGCATCGTCATCGCGAACGTGCTGCGGCTGATCGGCGTGTCGGCGCCGGAGCGGATGTAGGCCGCCGCGGACTAGGACAGTCGGTCCGCCGCCGCCAGCATGCGCGGCACGTCGATCTCGCCGGTTCCCTTCGGCCTGTACGCGCCGCGCAGGGGCATCGTCGAGCGGCGCAGAATCTCCTTGATCTCGGCCGGCGTCAGGCCCGGCCGGTAGGCGAGCAGCAGGGCGATCGCGCCGCTGACGTGGGAGGTCGCCATCGACGTGCCGCTCATCTCGTTGTATTTTCCCCGCAGCCAGGCGGAGAAGATGTTGTCTCCCGGCGCGTAGATGTCGATCAGGCTGCCCCGGTTGCTGAACGCCGCGATCCGCCGCATCCGCGTCGTGGCGCCGACGGAGATGGTCTGCGGGAACCGGGCGGGATAGTCGATCGCCTTGCGCTTCGCGTCGTTGCCGGAGGAGGCGACGACGACGATGCCGGCGCGCCAGGCGTTGCGCACGGCGGCGAGCAGCGCGCGGCTGCGCGTCTTCATGCCGAAGCTCATGTTGATGATGTCCATCCGGTTGCGGATGCACCATTCGATGCCGAGGATGATGTCGGAGACGTAGGCCGAGCCGTTGTGGTCGAACGCCTTCACCGGGTGGATGACCGCGCGGGGCGCGACGCCGACCATGCCGTAAAGCTGGTTCGCGGCCGCGATCGTGGCGGCGATGTGCGTGCCGTGGCCGTTGTCGTCGTGCGGCAGCATGCTGCGCGCGAGCAGGTTGATCCCCCGCGAGATGGAATGGCGCAGATCGGGATGGCTGAAGTCGATGCCGGTGTCGATGACGCCGATCTTGATGCCGTGGCCGGTCGTCTGCCGCCAGGCCATCGGGGCGCGGATCTGCCGCACGCCCCACGGGATGCCCTGCTCGACGGCCGGCGCGCTGCGGACGGTGCCGTGGACGGAAATGCGGGCGTCCGGTTCGAGGGCGCACCCCGCCCAAGGCGGACCGGACGTCGGCCCCTGGGGAAGCGTGAAGCTGACGCCGCGAATAAGCGGAAGGAGCCGGATGGACGCGGCCGTCGGCCTTCCGGGAGGATGCCGCTCCTTCCATTCGCGGACGAAGCGGCGGTAATCGGCGGGGCTGCGGAAACGGAGCATGCATCGGGTGCCGTGCCGGCCCGGGGCGGCCAGCGCCCTCTCCTCGAGCCATCTGAGAACCGGGCTATAGTCCATCGGCGCACTCCTCCCGGCTGGAACATGCTGGACTTATGATATGAGGGCCCGTGGACAGCGGCATGAGCGGGTGTCCCGGCGCGCCGAATTGGGCCCTTCGCGGGCGGCGGACTCCCTGAGCGGCTCCCTTGCTTTTTGAAATGAAATGAGGTTTACTATAGGTTGACAATGGATAGAATCATGCTGGTTGAGATTGTTCGCGCGAGAGGATGTGTTTGATGAGCGGCGAGATTCGATTGAAGCTCGATCCCGAGCGGATTGAAGAGATGCCGATGGTCGATCTGGCGTTCGAGATTCTGAAGGCGGCCAACGAGCCGATGTATTACCGGGACCTGATCCGCGAGGTCGGCAGGGTCCGCGGCATGTCCGAGGACAGAATCAACGAAATCATCGCGCAGATCTATACGGAGATCAACATCGACGGCCGTTTCGCCTGCGTCGGCAACAACGTCTGGGGGCTGAAGCGCTGGTATCCGGTCGACCGGAGCGAAGACCCGTCCCTCGGCGCGACGCGTCCGCGCATCATCAACGACGACGACGAAGAGGAAGAGGATCTGTACGGCGAAGAGGAAGACGCGTACGTCACGGACGAAGAGGATTACGACCTCTACGACGAGGACGGCGAAGATCTGTACGACGACGCCGACGACGCGGATGTGGACGAGGAAGTGCCGCTCGACGACGAGGAGCTCGACGAGCCGGTGCTCGATGACGAGGAGCTCGTGTCGGAGGAAGCCGAGGAGGAGTTCGAGGACGACGAGCCGGAAATCGACGACGAGGACGAAGACAAGGACCTGTGACGCCTTGACACGGGTCCGGGCGCACGGGTAAACTATTGTTCGGGCTACAGATTTGCTCTATACAAGGCAAACGGATGAAAAAGTGCCCCGCGGCGCGGGTGTCACTTTTTTTGTTTTTACCACTCATCTGGAGGGCATTTGCAAGTGACGAAGTATATTTTCGTAACCGGCGGCGTCGTATCGTCGCTCGGCAAGGGAATTACCGCGGCATCGCTCGGCCGGCTGCTGAAGAACCGGGGACTGAAGGTGACGATCCAGAAGTTCGACCCCTACATCAACGTCGACCCCGGCACGATGAGCCCCTACCAGCACGGAGAGGTGTTCGTGACCGACGACGGCGCGGAGACCGACCTCGACCTCGGTCATTATGAGCGCTTCATCGACATCAACCTCACGAAGAACAGCAACGTGACGACGGGCAAAATCTATTCGTCCGTCATCTCGAAGGAGCGGCGCGGCGAGTACCTCGGCGGCACCGTCCAGGTCATTCCGCATATCACGAACGAGATCAAGGAGCGCGTCTTCCGCGCGGGCCGCGAGTCGGGCTCGGACGTCGTCATCACCGAGATCGGCGGCACGGTCGGCGACATCGAGAGCCTGCCCTTCCTCGAAGCGATCCGCCAGATCAAAAGCGACGTCGGCCGCGACAACGTCATGTACATCCACGCCACGCTCATTCCGTACATCAAGGCGGCCGGCGAGGTGAAGACGAAGCCGACGCAGCACAGCGTGAAGGAGCTGCGCGGCATCGGCATCCAGCCGAACGTCATCGTCTGCCGGACGGAATATCCGATGGGCGACGACCTGAAGCGCAAGATCGCGCAGTTCTGCGACGTCGACCAGAAGGCGGTCATCGAATGCCGCGACGCGTCGAACCTGTACGAGATCCCGCTCAACCTGCGGAAGGAGGGTCTCGACGACATCGTCGTCAGCCACCTGAAGCTGGACGCGCCGGCGCCGGACATGACCGAGTGGGAGAACCTCGTGCGCCGCATCCACTCGATCACCGGGTCGGTGGAGATCGCGATCGTCGGGAAATACGTCGCGCTGCACGACGCCTACCTCAGCATCGTCGAGGCGCTGGGCCACGCCGGCATCGACGCCGAGCGCGAGGTGAAGATCCGCTGGGTGAACGCCGAGGACGTCACGAGCGAGAATGTGGACGAGCTCCTGCGCGGCGTGCACGGGGTGCTCGTGCCCGGCGGCTTCGGCGACCGCGGCATCGAAGGGAAGATCACCGCGATCCGCTGGGCGCGGGAGAAGCGCGTGCCGTTCTTCGGCATCTGCCTCGGCATGCAGGTGGCCGTCGTCGAGTTCGCCCGCCACGTCGTCGGCCTGGCCGGCGCGAACAGCTCGGAGATCGATCCGTCCACGCCGTATCCGGTCATCGACCTCTTGCCGGAGCAGAAGGACATCGAGGACCTCGGGGGCACGATGCGCCTCGGCCTCTATCCGTGCAAAATCGCCCCGGGTTCGCTGGCGGCCCGCGCGTACGGCGAGGAGCTGGTCTACGAACGCCACCGCCACCGCTACGAATTCAACAACACGTACCGCGAGCAAATCGAAGCGGCCGGACTGCGCGTGTCGGGCACGTCTCCGGACGGCCGCCTGGTCGAGATGATCGAGCTGCCCGACCATCCGTGGTTCCTGGCCGTCCAGTTCCACCCGGAATTCACGTCGCGGCCGAACCGTCCGCAGCCGCTGTTCCGGGAGTTCGTGGGCGCGGCCATCCGCCACGCGGAATAATGTAGAGTACGAGATACTTTTTACCAATACATGAAGGATATTGAGGAACAGGCGTCGAATACCTCTCCTGTTGGGCGTGCGTGTCCTCAGCCCGGGTGAGGACAGGCCGGACGGTTTGTTCCGGTCCAGGCATTCGCTCCAGAGGAGGGATCGAGCGTTGGATGACAAGAAAGTGCTGATCGTGGATGATCAGAACGGCATCCGCGTACTGCTCATGGAAGTGTTCGGCAGCGAAGGTTACCAGACATTCCAGGCCTCCAACGGCAAGATGGCGCTTGAGATCGTGAAGAGCGAGTCTCCTGACCTGGTGTTGCTCGACATGAAAATCCCGGGCATGGACGGGCTCGAAATCCTGAAGCGCATCAAGGAAATCAACCGCGACATCAAGGTCATCATGATGACGGCCTACGGCGAGTTGGACATGATCAAGGAAGCGACCGAGCTCGGCGCGCTGATGCACTTCACGAAGCCGTTCGACATCGACGAGATGCGGACGGTGGTGAACATGCAGCTGCGGGGCGGCGGGACGCGCGGATATGCGACCGGATCCTGAAAGACGGATCCTTTTTTTCTGGCGTGAATCCTTCGTGACGAATTACCACAACGGAAACCGTTGTGGTATAATGACACAGTATGACAAGTCTGCACGGCTTGAACCATCCAGCGCACATCTTTTAGGAGGAACGAAACCCATGCCACTTGTGTCCATGAACGAATTCCTGCCGAAAGCGAAAGCGAACAAGTTCGCTGTCGGCCAATTCAACATGAACAACCTGGAGTTCGCGCAGGCCATCGTCGAGGCGGCGATCCGGGAGAAGTCACCGATTATCTACGGCGTCAGCGAGGGCGCCCTGAAATACATGGGCATCGAGTTCACCGTCGCCATCGCGGAAGCCGCGGCGAAGAAGTCCGGGCTGCCGATCGCGCTCCATCTCGACCACGGCAGCAGCTTCGAAATCGCGATGAAATGCATTCGCGCCGGCTTCTCGTCGGTCATGTTCGACGGTTCCCACTATCCGCTCGAGGAGAACATCCGCCTGACGAAGGAGATCGTCAAGGCCGCCCACGCGATGGGCGTCTCCGTCGAAGGCGAGCTCGGCACGATCGGCGGCACCGAGGACGACATCAGCGTCGACGAGGAGGAAGCGTCGCTGGCCAAGCCCGAAGAAGCGATCCGCTTCTGGGAGGAGACGGGCGTCGACGCGCTCGCGATCGCGGTCGGCACCGCGCACGGCATGTACAAGGGCGAGCCGAAGATCCGCTTCGACATCATTCGCGAAGTGGCCGAGAAGGTGCCGGTGCCGATCGTCCTGCACGGCGGTTCGGGCGTTCCGGACGAAGCGATCCGGGAAGCGATCCGTTGCGGCGTCGGCAAGATTAATGTCAACACGGAGAACCAGGTCGCCTGCACGAACAAGATCCGCGAAGTGCTCGGCAAGGACAGCAAGGTCTACGATCCGCGGAAATACCTCGGTCCCGCCCGCGAGGCGATGATCGAAGTCGTGGTCGAGAAGATCCGTCTGTTCGGCAGCAGCAACCAAGCTTAAGCACGCGTGACCTTCGCAGGAACCGCCGCGTCTGGCCGGCGGTTTCTGCGCATCCGTCCGCATGACGGTCAAACAGCGCCATCGGGAGGATATGGGGAGACATGGGGAAACTGATGGTCCGCGGCGGCCGCCCGCTGCGCGGAACGGTGACGATCAGCGGCGCGAAGAACAGCGCCGTCGCGCTGCTGCCGGCTTCCATACTGGCCGACGGTGAAGTCAGACTGGACAATCTGCCGCGGCTCAGCGACGTGGCCGTCTATACGGAGATTCTCGAAGAGCTCGGGGCCAGGGTGACGCGGATCGGGGATTCGATGATCATCGACCCTTCCGGCATGCGTTCCATGCCGATGCCGAACGGCAAGGTGAAGCTGCTGCGCGCTTCCTATTATCTGATGGGCGCGCTGCTCGGCCGGTTCGGCGAAGCCGTGATCGGGATGCCCGGCGGCTGCAACTTCGAACCTCGCCCGATTGACCAGCACATCAAAGGCTTCGAAGCGCTCGGCGCCACCGTCACGAACGAACACGGCGCGATCCGCCTGTCGGCGAAGAAGCTGCGCGGCGCAAAGATCTATCTCGACGTCGTCAGCGTCGGCGCGACGATCAACATCATGCTGGCGGCCTCCCGCGCCGAGGGACTCACGATCATCGAGAACGCGGCGAAGGAGCCCGAGATCATCGACGTCGCGACGCTGCTCAACGCAATGGGCGCCCGCATCAAGGGAGCGGGCACCGAGACGATCCGGATCGAGGGCGTGGACCGGCTGCACGGCTGCCGGCATTCGATCATTCCCGACCGGATCCAGGCGGCGACGTACATGATCGCGGCCGCCGCGACGCGCGGCGACGTCGTCGTGGACAACGTCATTCCGAAGCATCTCGAGGCCGTGACGGCCAAGCTGCAGGAGATGGGCGTTCACGTCTATGAAATGGACGAATCGATCCGCGTCGTCGGCCAGCCCGTCTATTCCGCCGTCGACGTCAAGGCGCTCGTCTATCCGGGATTCGCGACGGACATGCAGTCGCCGATGACCAGTCTGCTCACGCAGGCCGAAGGCGTCAGCGTCCTGACGGATTATGTGTTCAGCAACCGGTTCAAGCATGTGCCGGAGCTCTTGCGCATGGGCGCGAAGATCCGCGTGGAAGGCCGGTCGGCGATCATCGAGGGCGGCAAGCTGAACAGCGCGAGGGTGCGCGCGTCGGACCTCCGGGCCGGGGCGGCGCTCGTCGTGGCTGCGCTGACGGTCGAAGACGGCGTCACGGAAATTGCCGGTGTCGAATACATTGATCGCGGGTATGATAATCTTGTGGACAATCTCCGCAGGCTCGGGGCCGACGTCTGGCGCGAGCCCGATGTAAGCTGAGCCCGCCGAAAAACCGCCCAAAAACCGCCGAAAACGCAAAGAAAACGCAAAGAAAACGCACACCCGTCCCAATTTCTGCCGAACCTTTTTCCTTGATCAATCCGATTGCGCGGAAAACCCGGATCACGGGGCAATAATGAATGCGGGAAAACTGAATAGCAAGGGGTGACAAGATGGCCGATCTGCAAATCTCCGATCTGGAGGAGATGAAGCTGACCGAGCTGTACAAGCTCGCGAAGGAGTACCAGATCCCGAACTACGGCCAGATGAGGAAGAAGGAGCTGATCTTCGCGATCCTCCGGGCCCAGGCCGAGAGAAGCGGCCTCATGTTCATGGAAGGCGTGCTCGACGTGCTGCCCGAGGGCTACGGGTTCCTGCGGCCGCTCTTCCTGCCGAGCAAGGACGACATCTACATATCGGCGTCGCAGATACGGAAATTCGACCTGCGCACCGGCGACCTCGTGTCCGGCAAATGCCGGGCGCCGAAGGAGAACGAACGCTACTTCGGATTGCTGCAGGTGAACGCTGTCAACGGCGAGAGTCCGGAAGTTGCCGCGGAGCGGCTCCACTTCCCCGCCCTGACTCCCCTCTATCCGCAGAAGAAACTCGTTCTGGAGACTTCCCCCAACAATCTGTCGACTCGCATCATGGATATTCTCGCACCGGTCGGCCTCGGCCAGCGCGGACTGATCGTCGCGCCTCCGAAGGCGGGCAAGACGCTGCTGCTGAAGGAAATCGCCAACAGCATCTCGGTCAATTATCCGGAGATCGAGCTGTTCGTGCTGTTGATTGACGAGCGGCCCGAGGAAGTGACCGACATGCAGCGGTCGGTGAGGGGAGAAGTCTTCGCGTCGACGTTCGACGAACTGCCGGAGCACCACATCAAGGTGGCGGAAATGGTGCTGGAGCGGGCGCAGCGCCTGGTCGAGCACAAGCGGGACGTCGTCATCCTGCTCGACAGCATCACGCGGCTCGCGCGCGCCTACAACCTCGTCGTGCCGCCGTCCGGCCGGACGCTCTCCGGCGGGATCGATCCGGCGTCGTTCCACCGGCCGAAGCGCTTCTTCGGCTCGGCGCGCAACGTCGAGGAAGGCGGCAGCCTGACGATTCTGGCCACCGCGCTCATCGATACCGGTTCGCGGATGGACGACATCATTTACGAGGAATTCAAGGGCACCGGCAACATGGAGCTCGTGCTTGACCGGAGGCTCGCGGAACGCCGCATTTTCCCGGCGCTGGACATCCGCCGTTCCGGCACGCGCCGCGAGGAGATGCTGCTGACGAAGGAAGAGCTCGAGTGCGCCTGGACGATCCGCAAGATGATGAACGACACCCCCGAGTTCGTGGAGCAGTTCCTGAAGAAGTTGCGGGATACGAAGTCGAACGCGGAGTTCATCGACGTCGTCGCGAAGCTGGCGGCGGACGGCGGCGTCGGGGGCGGTCCCGCGAGACGGACCGTTCGATCGACGACCTGACGGTGCGGCGGGGGATTTTTCTTCCCGGGAGACAGGAAGGTGGGATCGCAGCATGAACCTGGTGTACGCCGACGCGGAAGGCCGCGTCTATGACACGCCCGACTGGGGAGGACTCGGCCGCAGCGCCGACATGATCATCGAACTGATGGAAGACGAGCTGATACCGCTGCCCGAGGGCGCGACGCTGGTCAGCCTGCCGTACACGCGGCCGATCGGCATCGATCCCGACACGGGCGAGATGCGGCCGCTGCCCGGCGACGCGCAGGCGGTCGGCGCGCTGCTGCCGCAAGGGTACACGCGGCTGGCCATACCCGCCTATGTCAAGACGGACCGCGCCCGCAAGCTGCCGCTGTTCGGCTATACGGCGGTCGTCTGGAAGGACGACCGGTTCTACGTCGCGGCGCAGCGCACCGACGATCCGGAGCCGTGGAATCCGCTGAATTGCGACCGCGGCGAGCTGGAGAAGGGCGTCGAAACGTTGCTTGCGCGGTACCCGGAGAACCGGGTCTACAAGCATCTGTCGCATTGCGCGCTCGGCTACGAGTGTCTGACGGCGTCGAACACGTTCCTGAACCGCTGGGAGGGGGCCGTGCCGGTCTCCTGCAGCTGCAACGCCGGGTGCTACGGCTGCATTTCGGAGCAGCCCGAGACAAGCGGCTTCCCCGCGCCGCAGACGCGGATGAACTTCCGGCCGACGGTGGACGAGCTCGTCGAGATCATGCTCGAGCATCTGAAGACGCCGGACGCGATCATCAGTTTCGGCCAGGGCTGCGAGGGCGAGCCGTCGACCCAGGCGAAGCTGATCATCGACGCGATCCGCCGCGTGCGGGAACGGACGGATCTCGGCTACATCAACATCAACACGAACGCGGGTCTGACCGACCACATCCGGGCGATCGTCGACGCCGGGCTCGATCTGATGCGCGTCAGCACGATCAGCGCGATCGACGAACATTACAACGCCTATTACCGGCCGCGCGGCTACACGCTGGCGAACGTCGAGAAGTCGCTCAAGTACGCGTCGGATCGCGGCGTGTATACGTCGATCAACTATCTCGTCTTTCCCGGCGTGACGGACCGCGAGGAGGAGATCGAGGCGATGATCGGGTTCGCGAAGCGGACGGGGCTGAAGCTGATCCAGCTGCGCAACCTGAACATCGACCCGGAGAGCTATCTCGAGCTCATTCCGCCCGCGCGGGGCGAGATCTACGGCATGAAGCAGATGATCGAGATCTTCCGGGAGGAGCTGCCGGGCGTGCGCATCGGCAACTATACGCATGTGCCGCCCGCGGAGTTTCGCCGGAGGAAGGCGTCGTCGGGCAGGGAGTGACGGACGGGATGGGCTGATCGGTTGATGGGCGATGGACGGCCCGATTTGATTGCGTGTCAACTCATATAAAAATGTTACCGAAGGGCAATGGATCACTCACGTAATT
>ERZ795042.133-NODE-133-length-65741-cov-30.638036_pt1 | contig 65741 bp, 60 predicted proteins | sample MGYA00375126_ERZ795042 | MGnify/ENA primary metagenome ERZ795042 (study PRJEB30171, sample SAMN05518105) | compost metagenome | isolation source: Feedstock adapted compost from Newby Island compost facility, Milpitas, CA | place: USA:Newby Island compost facility...
TTGATAATGGTGATCTGTAGTGGGCTCGAACCACTGACCCCCACCCTGTCAAGATGGTGCTCTCCCAGCTGAGCTAACAGATCATATCGCAGTGACAGGTAATAATATATCAAGGTTCGAGCCACAAGTCAACCCCGAAAACGAAAAAATTTTTTCTGTTTCCGCTCATTCGGTTGGCCGGGATTAATGGACCGGCAAGGCGGGCATACTGAGGTCCGAAGGCGCAGATAAAGGCATTGACGCCGGTCCGACCACGGAATAAAGGAGCGTGACGGGAATGACGGAGAGGGAGACGTTCGTCGCCGTGCGCAAGAACGGCGATGGCGACATAACGGCGTTCCGCACCTCGGGCGGGCGGGAGCTGAATTATGAAGAGGCGCTCCGGGAAGTTCGCGAAGGGCGGATCAAGGGCGCCAACGTGTTCAAGGGACGGGACGGCGAAATGTACATCCGCGGCGACGCCGACGGCGATCCCTCCAACAATCTCGACAATCTGCCCGCGTTCTGAACGCAAATGAAACAAGCCTCCGACTGCCGGGAGACCGGGTCGGAGGCTTTTTAATTTCCTTTCAGGATTCGGAGCGGCTTGCGGGCACGACCTGTCCGTCCGCGATGGCGTAACGAACGTGCTGCTCGACGAACCGCATCCGGCCGGTGCGGCCTTCGTAGCGCTCCCGGTCGTCCGCGTAATGCATCAGGTACACATGCGACTGCACATCCTCCGGCAAGGTCAGCAATTCGTCGAGCGAGGCGTGCACCGCGCCGGGGGAAAGGAACTGGCAATCATGGAAGACGACGCAGCCGCGACCGCGCACCAGATCCGTCACGAGATCCGGGTTGAACTTCATGTCCGACGTATAGAAGAAGCTGTTGTTGATCAGAAGCGAGTAGCTTTTCTTGCCCGGGATGTGCTCGGTGCGGATGATTTCGACGTTCAATCCGTCATGAAGCTTGACCGGCTCGCCTTCACGAATCCGGCGCACGATGAAATAATCCTCAAGACTGCGCCAATTCTCCTGTTCCAATCCGCCCCTGAGGGTATGTTCCCAGAGCGGTTCGACCAGGTCTTCGGGCACATACAGAACCGGCTTCTTGCGGTACTGGAATTTCATCCGGAACGCGAATTCTTCCAGTCCGCCGGTGTGGTCGGCATGAATATGGGTGATGATGATGGCGTCGATCGCATCGAGCGGCCGGCCGATCTTGTGCAGGGCAATAGGCGCCGTAATGCCGCAATCGATCATGAGCGTGTATCCGTTGTGGCTCAGCAACGCGTTGTTGTTGAAATACTTCTTGGCAAACGCGTTTCCGGTTCCGAGCATCAGGATGTCCAATAAAGGTACCCCTCTCAGGCAACATCTGTCCAAACTTTATCATTTTTTGGGCATGTTTGAAAGGGGGATAAAGTCGGGTTCATCCAAATTTGCGCGATTCGGGCATCCGCGCACGCGCCGGGACGGACGGACGCATATAGATGGGGCGAATGTTCCAGCGAGAGGAGTTTTCGCCCATGAGCAAGGCCAAGGCGGGGAAGAACCGGAACAAACAGCGCTCCGACCAGCCGATCGTCCGCATGAGCATCGTGCTGTCCGACACGTGCGAAGCTTGCCCGACTCCGTGTCCGCGCGGCATACGCTACCGGCTTCGCATGCGGCAACCCGGTGCGGTCGGCAAGGGCGTGCCGTGCATCCTGACCCGGACCGTTCAATGACCGGCCGTCCGCGCTTCATTTCCCGGGTAAGCGCATAACCCGACAGGAGACGACAGGGAACAGGGCGGAAAAAAGATTTCATGCCGCAGCGCAACTTCGGACAACTGGCCGAGTATAACTATACAACCAAGGAGATGCCGACGGAGGTTTCATGCGCATGAAATTCAAGAAATTGCTTGCATCCGTGCTCCTGCTGTCCCTGTGGGGAGGCGGTATGATATTCGCCGATACGGTGATCAACAAGATCAAGGTCACGTTCAACGGATCGGCCCTGAACGACTCGGCGATCGTGGTGGACGGCACGACCTATGTGCCGCTGCGTCAGGTGGCCAACCAATTCGGCGCGTTCGTCACATGGGGCGACAACAAGCAGGTCAACATCAACAAGCCGAACGTCCACTTGCGAATCATCGATGTCAAGTCCAAGTCGCCCTTCCAGGCCGTGCCGAAAAGCTCGAAGGAAATCACCTTCATCGTAACGGCCGAGGTTGACAATCTGTCGACGCCGATTTCGTCCATCAAGATCGTCGTGCTGGATCCGTCCGGCGCCGAACAGCAAATCTATCAGGAAGATGTCCAGCTCGACAACGCCTTCTATCTGGCTACGCCCGAAATCAACTACAAGCTCAAACAGGAAGGCGAATACAAACTCAGCATGTACATGAAACCCGAGAAGAGCAGCGAATGGACACTGGTTTCGGAAAAGATGATTATCAAATAACGGATTGAACAGCGGGAGCGCCCGGCGCTCCCGTTTCGTTTGACCCCGGGCTTCGCGCATGGTACGATACACGTGATGCATTCAGTAAACCGAAATGAGGGTTGCCGATGAGCGAACATCCGCACGACCATGCTTGCGGTTGCGGCCATGACCACGAGCATGATCACGAACACGATCCCGTGTTCATCCTGACGGACGAAGATGGCCGCGAACACGAGATGATCATGGTGTACACGTTCGATTCGGAAGGCTCGGCCTATGCCGTTCTGCTGGATCGGAACGACCCGGAAGCGGACGGCGTCATCTTCCGGATCGAAGAGGAGAATGATGAAATGTTCCTCGTCGGCATTGAAGACGACGAAGAATGGGAGCGCGTCGTGAAGATCTACGAGGAGATCGCCGCCCAGGAGAGCGAAGGCTGATTCCGGCGGCTCCGTCGCAAAAAACAAACCGGCCATCGTGTTCCGTCGATGGCCGGTTTTCTTGCGTTGCTATTTCCGGGGATTGTAGTAAATGGTGCGGCCGTTGAACAGCTTCAGTTCGGCCTGCAGGTGCTTGGCCAGATATTTGCACAGTTCGTTCGCTTTCCCCTTGTCGCCGTAAGTCGCGTCGTCCGGCAGCACAACCTGGACGTAGTGAACCGTGCGATCGCCGCGCTCCGTCTGGCCGACGCCGAACACGATGTAGCGGTAACGCGACTCCTTGCCCTTCAGGTAAAACCACGGTTCGCCTTCCTTCTGCTCGATCGTGTACGGGAAGGCGGCGTCCGCGTAATCCCAGCCGAGCTGCCGGCCGGTCAACGCGGTCTGCTCCCGATATCGTTGCAATTGCTCCTTCACGCCGTCCAGCGTCAGCTGCTCGACGGCGGATCCTTCCACGAAATAGATGTAAGCGCTTTGACTCACCCGCAAAGCCACCTCCCAGAACTAGGATAGCACTCCGGCCGGCGCTTGACAACAAGCGCCGGCGTCTGCGGAACGCTTGCGATCAGCTGATCGGCGTCTCCTCGACAATCACCTTCACGGTTTGCAGGGTCGGGTCTTCGGGTCCTTTGACCGGCAGGCCCACTTCGATATGGTCGAGAATGTAGTCGATGTTCGCCTGCGAGATGACCTCGCCGGGCAGCAGGATCGGGATGCCGGGCGGGTACACGTAGATGAACTCGGCGATGATCCGCCCGGCCGATTCCGCCAGCGGCACGGATTCGGTCTCGGCGTAGAAGGCGTCGCGCGGGGTGAGGGACAACTGCGGAATCTCCGGAATTTTCACGACGAGTTCCTTCGCCTCGTTCACCCGGTAGAACGTGTCGGACATCTCGCGCAGCGCGTCGAGCAGCGCGTCGACCGTCTCCTTCGTGTCGCCGGGCGTGATCAGCGCGAGGATGTTGTACATGTCGCTCAGCTCGACCTCGATGCGATGCCGTTCGCGCAGCCAGTTCTCCGCGTCGTAGCCCGTGATGCCGAGATGGCGGACATGGACGGTGATCTTCGTCGGATCGTAGCTGTACGTCGCTTCGCTTCCCAGGATGTCGTCGCCGAAGCAGTAGAGCCCCGGGATAGTGTTGATTTCCCGGCGGGCGTAACGGGCGAGCCCGAGCGCGCGCTCGGCCATCGCGCGGCCGTTCAGCGCGAGATTGCGGCGCGCGGTATCGAGCGACGCCAGCAGCAGATACGAAGTCGACGTGGTCGTGAGCATGCTGAAGATCGTCTGGATCCGGTGCGGATTGACCCGGGTTCCCTTGACGTTCAGGATCGAGCTCTGGGTCATCGAGCCGCCGAGCTTGTGCACGCTCGTCGCGGCCATGTCCGCTCCGGCCTGCATCGCCGACAGCGGCAGCTCGTCGTGGAAATGGATCAGCACGCCGTGCGCCTCGTCAACCAGCACCGGAATATCGTAGGAATGGACAAGCTCGACGATCTCGCGCAGATTGGCGCAGACGCCGAAGTAGGTCGGATTGATGACGAGCACCGCCTTCGCGTCGGGATGACGCTCGAGGGCGCGCCGCACCGCGCTCGTCGTGATGCCGTGGTCGATGCCGAGATTCAGGTCGCGGACGGGAGCCACGAAGACCGGGCGCGCGCCGGCGAATATGATCGCGGAGAGCACCGACTTGTGCACGTTCCGCGGCACGATGATCTTGTCGCCGGGCGAGCAGACGGAGAGGATCATCGTCATGATCGCCCCGCTCGTCCCCTGCACGGAGAAGAAGGTGTAGTCCGCGCCGAACGCTTCCGCGGCCAGCTTCTGGGCCTCGCCGATGACGCCGGTCGGCTGGTGCAGGTCGTCGAGCGGCGCGATGTTGATCAGGTCGATGGACAGCGCGTTGTCGCCGACGAATTCGCGGAACTCTTCGTCGCTGCCTCTGCCCTTTTTGTGACCGGGAATGTGGAATTGCAGCGGATTGCGCCCGGCGTGCCTCCGAAGCGCGGTAAACAGCGGGGTGGATGACTGATCCAACGCCCCATCCCGTCCTTTCCATCCATACGAAGTTCGTCAAACAAGCTAGAGTATAGCAAATCGGGATGCGATTGCAAGGCGCATGTTCGGTCCGGAACGGCGGGGCGGACGGGATGTCGCGGTTTGTTCATTTTCCAGAGGGGAAAAGATATGGTACGATAAGCGGGTGGAAGGAGCGGGTCAAGATGGACAGGCGGATCTTCACCGTCATGCTCGTGCTCGTGACGGTGTTCATCGGGTTCGGGATCATCATTCCCGTCATGCCGGAACTGGTGAAAAGCATCGACCCCGGCCGGGCGGAATACCACAACGCCCTCATGCTTTCGCTGTATTCGCTCGTGTCGTTTCTGCTGTCTCCCCTGTGGGGCGCGCTGTCCGACCGGATCGGCCGGCGGCCGGTCATCCTGACGGGCGTGTCCGGATTCTCCGCCAGCTTCCTGCTGTTCGGGCTTGCGTCCGGCCATCTGCCGCTCATGTACGCGGCGCGCCTGTTGGGCGGACTGTTCTCCGGGGCGGTCGTGTCGGTCATCGTCGCCTATGTGGCGGACATCACGACGCCTGAACAGCGCACGCGCGGGATGGGACTCGTCGGCATGTCGATCGGGCTCGGCTTCACGATCGGTCCCGGTCTGGGCGGGCTGCTCAGCGGCATTTCGCTCGAGACGCCCTTCTTCGTGTCGTCGGCGCTGGCGGCGGCGCTCTTCGTCGCGGCGCTCGTCACCCTGAAGGAATCGCTGCCCCCGGAGCGGCGCCGGAGCAAATTCGAGAAGCGGCCCTCGCGTTGGACGGCTTTCGCCGGTCCGCTGAAATATCTGTACGTGCTCGCGTTTTTCGTCACCTTCTCGCTGGCGGGCATCGAATCGACGCTGCAATGGTTCGGCATGGAGCGTTTCGACGTCACGCCGTTCCAATTCGGGATGATGTTCTTCGTCTGCGGCCTCGTCGGCGCGATCGTGCAGGGCGGCGTCGTTCGCCGGCTGATCCGGCCGGGACGGGAGCCGGCCTGGATCGCGGCGGGGCTGCTCGTGTCGGGGGCCGGGTTCTTCCTGCTCGTCACGTCGCGCGAGCTGTGGACGGCCACGCTGTATCTGGCCATATTCGGCGTCGGCAACGCGCTCGTGCGCCCGTGCGTCACCTCGCTCATCACGCAGCGCACGAAGGTCGGCCAGGGCGTCGCGTCGGGTCTGAACTCCGCGATGGACAGCCTCGGGCGGATCGCGGGCCCCGTCGTCGGCGCGGTGTTGTACCGCATCGAGATGACGTTGCCGCTCCTCGTCAGCGGCGCGCTGTCGGTCGCCGCCCTGCTGCTGCTCGGGCGTTTCCGCGCGCTCGACCGGCGGGAGGAATCCGGGGCGCAGCCGGCCGTCTGATCCTGGACAAGGCTTTCCACCGCACGCGGCGCGGCGGAAAGCCTTGTTTTTTTTGCTTTTTTCGCGCTTGCCCCCGCGTTGCCGCGGATTAATTTTCGTCAATAATCCAAGTTGCCAGAACATAAAATGGAGTATAAACTGAAGGTAAGACGAAAATTTCAGAACATTCAGCCGATTCCCGGACAGGGGAGGGATCGCCGTGAACAAAAGCGACGAAGTGGAGTACTGCAACCTGGAGATCCGGTTTGACCGGCGGAAGATTCACGATCTGATCCGGGAACTCATCCAGGCCGGCTACTCCCTGTTCTGGAGCGAAGCGAACGGGCTGTTCCTCATCTCGGTTCGCACCGGTCGCAGGCTGGTCAAGCTGCGATTCCGGCGCATCCGGAACTGCTACAAGATGATCGGCGACTACACGATTCGTGACCCGAGACTGTCGGAACTGCTGGAACGCATGATCAACGATTCCCGCGGCCATGCGATCGTCAAACGGATCAAGGACCGCCGCATCGTCATCGAGGACATCATGTTCGGCGAAATCATCCGATTGGTGGAGGTGTCGGGTATGGAACATCGCGTCATCTACCAGAAGAACGCGGTTACAACGGAAGAGATGATGCGGGCCTTCCAGAACAGGAGGGCGGAGGAGCGCGTGCATGTCCTGAGGCTGGAACTCGATTACGAACTGGCGGTGCTGCACGAGGCGCTGGCCGAAGGCCGCGTCGCCGATGCCGAAGCGTCGAAGAAGCGGCTGATGGAGATGCGGCTGGAAATGCTCCAGCTCGAAATGTGAGAAATCCAATCGCGGAAGGTAGTGCATATGAACGAACGCAAGCTTCGACCCGATTGACGGGCTTCTCTTGCTCCTGCGCGGAGGAAGGGAAGCCCGTTTTCGTCCGGGCCGGGATGGGCCGGGCCGGTTGCGCCGGTGGCCGGGATGCAATAGAATAGGGCTGATTAAATTCGGGGAGGACATCGGAGTGGCGGGCAGCGGGCATGGTGGAACCATTGTATTGGCCGTCGATCTGGGCACGACGAGCGCGAAAGCGCTGGCGTTCGACGCCGGCAGCCTGACACGGGGAGGCCGGGCGGTCATCGCGGCCAGGGCGGAACGGGAATATCCGCTGCATACGCCCGAGCCCGGGGCCGCGGAGCAGGATCCGGAGCTGATCCTCGAGGCGGCGGCCGGGGCGGTGCGCGAGGCGGTGAACTCGGCCGGGTGCGGGCCGGACGGGGTCGCGGCCGTCGCGTTCAGCACGGCGATGCACTCGCTGATCGCCGTGGACGCGGACGGCAGGGCGCTGACGCCGGCGCTCACCTGGGCCGATCTTCGCGCGGCCGGGCATGCAAGGAGGCTGCGCGCTTCGGAAGAAGCGGCGTCGTTGCCGTCCCGCACGGGCGCGCCGCTGCACGCGATGACGCCGCTCGCGAAGCTGCTCTGGCTGCGGGAGCGGCAGCCGGAACTGTTCGCCTCGGCCGCGCGGTTCGTCGGCATCAAGGAGTACGTGCTCGAGCGCTGGTTCGGCCGGCCCGTTCCGATGGACGAGTCGACCGCGGGCGGCACCGGCTGCTACAACCTGCATGACCGGAGCTGGGACGCCCCGGCGCTCCGGATCGCCGGAATCGGTCCGGAGCGGCTGCCGGAGCTCGCGCCGTCGACGCATATTCTGCGCGGACTCCGTCCCGAGGCGGCCGACCGGCTCGGAGTGGCGACAGACACGCCCGTCGTGCTCGGCGCGGCCGACGGCCCGCTGGCGAACCTCGGCGGCGGCGCGCTCGAACCGGGCGTCGCGGCGATGACGATCGGCACGAGCGGCGCGGTGCGCGTCGCCGTGCGGCGGCCGGCCGCCGACCCGCGCGGGCGGCTGTTCTGTTACCCGCTGGCCGGAGACTGGTGGATCGCGGGAGGTTCGGTGAACAGCGGCGGCGTCGTCTTCCGCTGGTTGAGGGACAAGCTCGCCCCCGATCTGGCGGAAGGCGGCGGCGACGCCGGATATACGCGTCTTGTTGATCTGGCGATGGAAGCGCCGCCCGGAGCGGACGGGCTGTTGTTCCTGCCGCATCTGTCGGGCGAGCGCGCGCCGCATTGGGATGAGCGGGCGCGCGGCGTATATATGGGCCTGTCGCTTGCGCATGATCGCCGGCACATGCTGCGCGCCGGTCTCGAAGGCATCGCGCTGCACCTGCGCTCGGTGACGGACGCGCTTGCGGAGCTCGCGGGCGAGCCGCGGGAGATCCGCGTGTCCGGCGGCTTCGTCCGCTCGGCGGCGCTGCGGCAGCTCCTGGCCGACTGCCTCGGCCGGCCGGTCGTCCGCACGGACAGCGAGGACGCTTCGGCGCTCGGGGCCGCCCGGCTCGCGCTGCACGCGCTCGGCCGGCTGCCGGATCTGCTGGCGGCGTCCGTCTCGGCCGAGACGGACCGGCGCGCGCCGAATCCGGAACTTGCGCCCGTCTACGACCGGATCCACGGGATATTCCGGCGGCTGTACGATCGCGTGTCGGATACCTTCGCCGAACTCGACGCGTTCCGTTCCGGCGGATGAAGGCACGGATGAAGGCTTGGACAATAAGGGCATAGACGCAATCTATAGGTTTTCATCAATCCCCAAAACGAGTAAAATAGGGGCGTTGACAAATTCCAGATCGCAAAGGATGGGACTGTCGGAAATGGCTAAACAGCAAATCGGCGTCATCGGCATGGCCGTGATGGGGCGCAACCTTGCCCTCAACATCGAAAGCAGGGGGTTCACCGTATCGATCTACAACCGGTCGCGGGAGAAGACGGACGAGGTGATCAGCCAGAATCCCGGCCGCAACCTGCACCCGACGTATACGATCGAAGAGTTCGTCGAATCCCTCGAGAAGCCGCGCAAGATCCTGATCATGGTGCAGGCCGGCGCGGGCACCGACGCGACGATCAACGCGCTCGTGCCGCATCTGGACGAGGGCGACATCATCATCGACGGCGGCAACGCCCACTATCCGGATACGCAGCGCCGCAGCCGCGAGCTTGAGGCGAAGGGCATCCGCTTCATCGGCGCCGGCGTGTCGGGCGGCGAAGAGGGCGCGCTGAAAGGCCCGGCGATCATGCCCGGCGGCCAGGAGTCGGCCTACCGGCTTGTCGAGCCGATTCTTACCGCCATTTCCGCCAAGGTCGACGGCGATCCGTGCTGCACCTACATCGGACCGGACGGCGCCGGCCATTATGTGAAAATGGTGCACAACGGCATCGAGTACGGCGACATGCAGCTCATTTGCGAAGCGTATCATCTGCTCTCGTCGCTGCTCGGCCTGTCGACGCAAGAGCTGCACGAGATTTTCGCCGAGTGGAACGAAGGCGAGTTGGACAGCTACCTGATCGAGATTACGAAGGAAATCTTCGCGAAATACGATCCGGAAACGGGCAAGCCGATGGTCGACGTCATCCTCGACTCGGCCGGCCAGAAGGGCACGGGCAAGTGGACGAGCCAGAGCGCGCTCGATCTCGGCGTGCCGCTTTCCATCATCACCGAGTCCGTCTTCGCCCGCTTCCTGTCGGCCATGAAGCAGGAGCGCGTCGCCGCGAGCAAGCTGCTCAAGGGGCCGGAGAAGAAGCCGTTCACGGGGGATCGGAAGGCGTTCATCGAATCGGTGCGCCGGGCGCTGTACGCGAGCAAGATCTGCTCGTACGCGCAGGGCTTCGCGCAAATGCGCATCGCTTCCGAGGAATACGGGTGGAACCTGCGTCCGGGCGACATCGCGATGATCTTCCGCGGCGGCTGCATCATCCGCGCGCGGTTCCTGCACAAGATCAAGGAGGCCTACGACCGCAATCCGGACCTCAGCAACCTGCTGCTGGACGAATATTTCAAGTCGGTTGTCGAGAACTATCAGGACGCGTGGCGCGAAGTGGTGGCGACGGCGGTCACGCACGGCATCCCGGTGCCGGCCTTCTCCAGCGCGCTGGCGTACTACGACTCGTATCGCAGCGAGCGGCTGCCCGCCAACCTGCTGCAGGCGCAGCGCGACTACTTCGGCGCGCACACGTTCCAGCGGGTGGACAAGGAAGGCGTGTTCCACTTCGACTGGCTGAACAACTGAACGGGCCGGGGCCGCGGCGTTCGCCGCGTCAATCGCGCAGCATGACCAGGGCGTCGGCCAGACCGCGCCGCGCCCGCTCCAGCTCGTCGGCGCAGGTCCGTTCGCCAAGCAGCGTCAGCGCCGCTTCGGCGAAATCGCGGAAGAGCGCGATCAACTGTGGCCGCGGCAAATCCTGCAGCGCAGGATCGCCGTCGGCCACTTTTTTCTTGACGGTGTGCAGCAGCCAGACGAGATCTTCGCGGCAGGCCGGACAAGCCGGATCCCGGATCCGGTCGAGCCGGTCGCCGGCGAATTGCGGCGCGGCGTGCGTCATGGCGGCACCTCCCGTTCGGTTCCTGCTATCAACGATACGCCGGTTCCGGCCGGACTATGCCCGTCCGGAAGTTGCGTTGTCCGCGCCTTCGCCGCTGTGCTATCATGGTAACATTGAAGTTTGCGAGATTGGTTGGCGGGGGGAACGATCGGGAAGATGGCCCGGACGGACAAAATCGTGCTCGTCGGCTTCATGGGCGCGGGCAAATCGACCGTCGCGCGGCTTTTGGCCGACAGGCTCGGCGTCGAGCGGATCGATCTCGACGAGGAGATCGAGCGCGAAGCCGGTTGCGCGATCGCCGAGATCTTCGACACGAAGGGCGAGGCGCATTTCCGCGATCTGGAGAGCGCCGCGTTGACGCGCCTGCTCGCGTCGGAGCGGCCGCTCGTGCTGGCGACCGGAGGCGGCGCCGTGCTGCGCGAGGCGAACCGCGAGGCGATGCTGCGTTCGTCGTTCGTCGCGGCGCTGACGGCTTCGCCCGAACGGATCGTCGAGCGGGTGTCGGGCGATTCGTCCCGGCCGCTCCTGCGCGGCGACGTCGGGGAGCGGGTGCGGCGGTTGATGGACGAGCGCAAGACGGCCTATGATTTCGCGCACATCAAGATCGATACGACCGACCTGACCCCGGAAGAGGCCGCGGAACGGATATTGGCCGCCGCGAAGGAAACGAACGCATGAGGACGGCGGTCTGCGTCGCCTTCGGCGGAGCGCTCGGCGCGCTGGCCCGGTACGGCTTGCTTTTGGCGCTGGGCGCGCCGGGAACCGGCGCGTTTCCGGTGGCCACGTTCACGGCGAATATCGCGGGCAGCCTGTTCATCGGCGCGCTCGGCGGCCTCCTGACGGTCCGCGGGCTGCCCGAAGCCTGGCGGGAATTCCTGGGCACAGGCTTCCTCGGCGGATTCACGACCCTTTCCGCGTTCGGCGTCGAGACGGTGCGCCTTGCGGATTCCGGACACGGGACCATGGCGCTGGTCTATGCCGCCTTGTCGATCGCGGCGGGCCTCGGCGCGGCGGCGGCCGGATACGCGATGGCGCGGACGGTCCTCGCCCGGAGGGATGCCGGATGACCGCTCTGCTGCTGGTTGCGCTGGGCGGCGGCGCGGGGGCGCTGCTCCGTTACGCCGTTCAGCGAACTTTCGTCGAGCGCTCGGGCCATGCGCGCCCGGGCACGCTGCTCGTCAATCTGATCGGCTCGTTCGCGCTGGGCCTGCTGCTCGGCATGCCGCGCGCGGCGGAGAACGGCGCCGTTCAACTGCTTGCCGGCGCCGGCTTCCTCGGCGGGCTTACGACGTTCTCGACCGTCATGGCCCAGTTGACGGAACTCATGCGCGCCCGGCGCTGGAGAACGGCGGCCGGCTACGGCTTCGCCACGTTCGGCTGCGGACTGCTGCTGGCGGCCGCCGGATTCGCCGCGGGAAGATGGATCTGAAGCATGGCGCGGGGCGCGATATTTTTTCACGACAGACCCATTAGACAAAAAGAGGAAGCGCCGAAATCGGCCGTAACGCGGATACCGAGCTGCAGAAGCGCGCGGAGCCGGTCAGAAGCGGTTGTAACGAGGATTCCGTGTTACAGAAGCGCGCGGAGCCGGTCAGAGGCGGTTGTAACGAGGATTCCGCGTTACAGCGGCATGCGGAGCGAAATCGAATGCGCTGCATCGTACATATCACGCCGCAATATGGAAACCGACGGCCGGTCAGTGGTCAGTTTCGGTTATTTTCAACACATATCCCGATGGGGAGAAGGAGCTGGAGACAAGAGGATGGACGTTCGCATCATTCCGACGCCCGGGCTGAAGGGCGAAATCCAGGCGCTGAGTTCGAAGAACTACACGACGCGCTACATGCTCGCGGCCGCGCTGGCGGAGGGGACGAGCACGATCCTGTACCCCGCCCATAGCGAAGACAGCGACGCGATGCGCCGGTGCATCCGCGATCTCGGCGCGGCGCTCGAGGAAGACGGCGAGCGGATGACGATCACCGGCTTCGGCCGCCGGCCGAAGGACGTGAAGGAGCTGAACGTCGGCAATGCCGGCGCCGTGCTGCGCTTCCTGATGGCGGTCGCTTCCCTCGTGCCGGAAGTGACGTTCGTGAACGCCTATCCGAAATCCCTCGGCCAGCGGCCGCACGACGACCTGATCGATGCGCTCGGCCAGCTCGGCGTCGAGGTCGAGCACAACGGCGGCAAGCTTCCGATCACGATCCGCGGTGGCTGTCCGAAGGGCGGCAAGATCCGCGTCTCCGGCGCGATCAGCTCGCAGTATCTGAGCGCGCTGCTGTTCCTGACGCCGCTGCTCGACGAGGACAGCGAGATTGAAGTGCTGCACGATCTTAAATCGAAGGTGGTCGTCCGGCAGACGCTCGACGTGCTGAAGCAGGCCGGCATCGCGGTCGAGGCGGACGAAGATCTGATGCGCTACCGCGTTCCCGGCGGCCAGCGCTATCAGGCGCGGACGTACACCGTTGAAGGCGACTACCCCGGCTCGGCGGCCATTCTCGCCGCGGCCGCGGTGACGGAGTCCGACGTCACCGTCCATCGGCTGCGGGAAGACAGCCTGCAAGGCGAGCGGGCGGTCGTCGACGTGCTGCGGATGATGGAAGCGCCGCTGACGCATGCTAACGGCAGCGTGCGCGTCCAGGGCAACGGCCGCCTCAAGGCCGGCGAGTTCGACGGCGACGCCTTCACCGACGGCGTGCTAGCGATGGTCGCGGCCGCCGTGTTCGCGGAAGGCACGTCCCGCTTCTACAACGTCGAGAACCTGCGATACAAGGAATGCGACCGGATCACCGATTTTCTGACGGAGCTGCGCAAGGCGGGCGCCGATGTCGAGGAGCGCCGGGACGAGATCATCGTGCACGGCAAGCCGGAGGGCGTCGCGGGCGGCGCCGTCATTGACTCGCACTTCGACCATCGCGTGATCATGGCGCTCTCCATCGTCGGACTGCGCGCGAAGGAGCCGATCGTGATCCGCGACGCGCACCACGTGGCGAAGTCTTATCCGAACTTCTTCGAACATCTGACGAGCCTCGGCGGCCGCGTCGAGCGGCTCTGAAACACGAACCGGAAGGAGCGAACGGCCATGGCCTACCAACACCCCGACCGGGAGACGATCAGGCGCATCCTGGAAGAATCGGACACGATCGCCGTCGTCGGCCTGTCCGACAAGCCGGACCGCACGTCTTACCAGGTGTCCGCCGCGATGCAGGCGAAGGGATACCGGATCGTGCCGGTGAATCCGAACGCGGACAAGATCCTCGGGGAGACCTGCTACCCGTCGCTAAAGGACATCCCGTTTCCCGTCGACCTCGTCAACGTGTTCCGGCGGAGCGAATACTGCGCGGACGTCGCGCGGGAAGCAGCGGAGATCGGCGCGAAGACGCTCTGGCTGCAGCTCGGCATCGTGAGCGAGGAGGCGGCCGAAATCGCGAAGGCGGCGGGCATGAACGTCATCATGGACCGCTGCATCAAGGTCGAGGACTCGATCCTGCTGCCGGAAGGGAAACCCAACCGCCGTTCGGGATAAAAGCGGCGCGCGCCTCCAACAATAAAGTTGGCTTCCGACGTCTACGCACGTCTGGAGACTAACCTTACAGCTCAGGAGGCAGACGCCGAATGTATCAACAATCTTCGTTCCAGGGCGGACAGTCGTTCGGTGCCGGCCAGAACCGGTATCAGCCTGCCGGTTTCGTACAGTCCCAATATCAGGGGCAACTGTCCCGCTCGGCGGCTTCCGGTCCGGTGACGGCGAAGTTCGGCTACCAGGCCGGCCAGCAGCAATCGTTCGGTGCGCAGCCGATCGGCCAGCAGCAATTCACGGGTCAAGCCGGTTCGTTCCAGACGTCCTCGTTCGCCCGTCAGCCGGCTGACCAGCATCCGGTCTACCGCGCGACGAACGCGTACCAGCAGGAAGGGCCGGTCATCCAGCAGCTCGGCTATCAGGCGGGCGTGCAGCAGAACTTCCGCCAACCGGTCGGCCAGCAGCAATTCGCCGGCCAGACGGTTGCAAGTTCGTTCGGCGCGCAGCAGCAATGGCAGCAGCACCCGGTCTACACCGCGACGAACGCGCGTCAGCAGGATGGCCCGGTCATCCAGCAGCTCGGCTATCAGGCGGGCGCGCAGCAGAACTTCCGGCAGCCGGTCGGCCAGCAGCAATTCGCCGGCCAGACGGCCGCAAGTTCGTTCGCGCAGACGCAGCAGCATCCGGTCTACAATGCGACGAACGCGCGCCAGCAGGAAGGACCGGTCATCCAGCAGCTCGGCTATCAGGCCGGCGCGCAGAACCGTTACAGCTTCTGATCGGATTGATCGCGGGGCGGACTGTACAGTCCGCTCTTTTTTTGTTTTTGACAAAAGGCGGGCGAACGCGTACCATCGAGATAGACTTCGCGGAAGCTTCAAGCGAGGCTCCATGCGGCGATTCAAGAAGCGCGGGAGGATCAGGCGTGAAGCTCATCGGCAATCTGCAGCAATTCGGCCGGGCTCTCATGCTCCCGATGATGGCGCTGCCGGCGGCGGCCGTTTTCCTCGGTCTCGCCGGTCTGCCCTGGGACGCCTGGAGCTTGTCGCCGATGGCCGGCCACCTGATGAAGGCCGGCAACATCCTGTTCCAGGCGCTGCCCTATCTGTTCGCGCTCGGCGTCGCGCTCGGCCTGACCGGCAACGCCGTGGCGGCCGGCTTCTCGGCGCTGGCGGGCATGTTCATCTATACGGCGGTCACCGGCTCGTACGCGGGACTGGACATCCAGCCGACGGTGCTGATCGGCGTCGTCATCGGCGTCGTGGCCGGCTACAGTTACGAGCAGTTCAAGGATTTTCGCCTTCCCGAGTATTTGCAGTTCTTCGGGGGGCCGCGGTTCGTGCCGCTGTTCGTCAGTTTCACGGCGCTCGCGTTCTCGATCATCATGATCGAGATCGCGCCGCCGATCCAGGAAGCGATGGTGGCCCTCGGCGAGGCCGCGAAAGCCGCGGGCGGATTCGGCATATTCCTGTTCGGTTTCACCTACCGGATTCTCGTCGCCTTCGGACTCCACCATCTCGTCAGCCACGCGTTCTGGTTCCAGGTCGGCGCCTACGAGACGGAATCCGGCATGATCGTGTACGGCGATCTGCCGCGCTACTTCTCCGGCGACCCGACGGCCGGCGCCTATATGGCCGGTCTGTATCCGATCATGATGTTCGGGCTTCCGGCGATCGCGCTGGCGATCATCCGCGAAGCGCGGGAAGACCTGAAGCCCAAGGTGCGGAAGACGTTCATCTCGGCCGCCCTGTCCTCGTTCCTGACGGGCGTGACGGAGCCGGTCGAGTTCGCGTTCATGTTCGCGGCTCCCTATCTGTTCGTGCTGCACGCGTTCCTGTCCGGACTCATCATGTGGCTGACGTACGAACTCGGCATTTTGCACGGATTTTCGTTCTCCGCGGGCGCGTTCGATTTTTTCATCAACCTGCATTTCTCCACGAAGGGCTGGCTTCTGCTGCCGATCGGTCTCGCCGTCGGGTTCGTCTACTACTGGCTCTTCCGCTGGGCGATCCGGCGGTTCGACATTCCGACGCCCGGCCGCGAGGAAGGATCGCAGCTTGACGAATGGGCCGGGGACATCCCGTATCGCGCGCCGCTCATCCTGCAGGCGATCGGCGGCAAGGACAACATCATCCAGATCGAGGCCTGCATCACGCGTCTCCGGCTCAAACTGCACGACGACCGGCTGCTTGACGTGACGGCGTTGCGCAGCCTCGGCGCGGCGGGGGTCATCCGGCTCGGCGGCGGCCATGTGCAAGTCGTGTTTGGCACTTTCTCCGAGCTGATCCGGGAGGAAATCCTGAAAGTGATGAAGCGCGACCTGCGGCGGGTGCAGTTCAAGTCGCCCGTCCAGGGGCGGATGATACCGCTCGAGGAAGTGCCCGATCCGATCTTCGCGGGCAAGATGGTCGGGGGCGGGGTCGCCTTCGTGCCGGAGCGCGGCGAGGCTGCGGCGCCGGTCGGGGGGGTCGTCATCCATGTCCATCCGGCGAAACACGCCATCGGAATCCGCACGCCGGAAGGGCTGGAGGTGCTGCTGCACGTCGGCATCGACACGATGGAATTGAACGGGGCGGGCTTCCTGACCTTTGTGAAGGAAGGCGACACGGTCGTGCCCGGCCAGCCGCTGCTCCGGTTCGATCTCGGACATATCCGCGCCGCCGGCAAGTCGCCGGTCACGCCGATGGTCATCACCAATCCGGAACGGGTCCGTTCGTGGGTGTTCGCCCCGTATACGGACGTGAAGAAAGGTCAGGCGTCGGTCATGTCCGTCGTGCTGGAAGAGAGAGACGGAGGAGAGAGACGATGATTCAAGGGATAGGCGCATCTTCGGGCATCGCGATGGGCAAGGCGTTCGTCCTGCCGGACTGGGAGTGGGACGTTCCGGATCAGCGGATCGACGTCACCGATCTCGCCCGGGAATTCGAGCGCCTGTACGAGGGCATCCGTTCGTCGAAGCGGGAGATCGAGCAAATCAAGGGCGAACTCGCCGAAGTTGTCGGCAACGAGGAGCGGAGCATCTTCGACGCCCATCTGGCCATCCTGAACGATCCGGTTTTCATGAACGAGATCCAGGGCATCATCAAGCGCCAGTACAAGGCGGCCGAAGCGGCGGTCAAGGAAGCGATCGACCACTTCGTGACGATGTTCGATCTGCTCGACGACGAATACATGAAGGAGCGGGCGCTCGACATCAAGGACGTGGGCAACCGGCTGCTCAAGCATCTGCTCGGCATGCCGGAGATCTCGCTGCCGACGGATACGCAGCCGTTCATCCTGGTGGCGCGCGAAATTTCGCCATCCCAGCTCGTCCATCTCAATCCCCAGCACGTGCTCGGCATCGTGACGATCGCCGGCAGCATGACGTCGCACGCCTCGATCATGGCGCGCGCGCTCGGCCTGCCGCTGGTCACCGGTCTGGACGTTCCGCTGGAGTCGCTGGCCGAGACCGGCGACTTGCTGATCATCGACGGCGATTCCGGGATCGTCATTCCCCGCCCGACGGAGGAGCAGATCCGGACGTACGCCGAATATCAGCGACGGCAGAACGAGCATCGCAACCGCCTGCGCCGCCTGGCCGGCGTCCGCTCCGTCACGCCGGACGGCAAGGAAATCGCGCTGGAAGCGAACATCAGCTCGCTGAAGGAGCTCGAGGTGGCGCTCTCGTCCGGAGCCGCCGGCGTCGGGCTGTTCCGGACGGAATTTCTGTACATGGACCGCAACCGGTTCCCCGGCGAGGAGGAGCAGTTCGAAGTCTACAAGGCGGTGGCGGAGAAGCTGGCCGGACGTCCGCTCATCATCCGGACGCTGGACATCGGCGGCGACAAGAATCTCGATTATTTCGAGATCGGGGAGGAAGACAATCCGTTCCTCGGCTATCGCGCGATCCGGATCTGTCTCGACCGGCCGGATCTGTTCAAGACGCAACTGCGGGCGATCCTCCGGGCCAGCGCGTTCGGCAGGGTCAAAATCATGTACCCGCTCATTTCTTCCGTCGAGGAAGTGCGAGCCGCCAACCGGATCCTGGAGGAGGCGAAGCGCGAGCTCGAAGCGGAGGGCTTGCCGTTCGATCCGGGCGTGCCGTGCGGCATCATGATCGAGCTGCCCTCGGCCGTCATGATTGCCGATCTGCTCGCGGAGGAGGTCGACTTCTTCAGCATCGGCACGAACGACCTGATCCAGTTCGCCCTGGCCGTCGACCGGATGAACGAGCGGATCTCGCGCCTGTACCAACCGTTCCACCCCGCCGTTCTCCGCATGCTGCGGATGACCGTCGACGCGGCGAAGCGCAGGGGCATCCACGTCGGCGTCTGCGGCGAGATGGCCGGCGATCCGCGCGCGCTGCCGCTCTGGCTCGGCCTTGACGTGGACAGCATCAGCATGTCGTCCCATTCCATCCTGCCGGTCAAGGAGCGTCTGCTCCATACGCCGAGGTCCGACAGCATCGATCTGCTCAACCGGCTGTGGGAGTGCCGGACGGAGGAAGAAGCGCTCCGGCATCTGGAGGCGTTCCGGCTGGCGGTCGAGGCGCGGATGGAGGCTTCGGAAGGGAACGGAGCGCCGGATTCGGCCGGGCGCGACGACGGGACCGGCAACGGTTCCGGCTCCGGCATCGCTTCCGGCGGGACGGAGCCGGCCGGTCGGAACGCGGCGCGGCCGGCGGGCACGGCGGGAGCGTCCTGATGGCCGGCCCGACGCCGACCGGAAGCCGGCTGCCCCGCGGCGCCGCGCGCTGGCTCGCTCCGCTCGTCTGGATGGCCGTCATCTTCGCGCTGTCGGCGCAGCCCGCCGAAGAGCTTGACGGCATGCTGCCGGTTTTCCGGAAGTTCTTTCCGGGCATGGCCGGTTTCGACTGGGGGCATTACGTCGCCTATTTCATTTTGGCGCTGACGTTTGAGTTCGCGATCGGCGCCCGCTCGCGGCGTCCGCTCGTCAAGCTGGCCGTCGTGATCGCCTGCGCCGTCTACGGGGTCACCGACGAATTCCATCAGTCGTTCGTTCCCGGCCGGATGCCGGACTGGCTGGATTTGCGAAATGACGCGATCGGCGCCGCCGCGGGCGTCTGCTTCACGGCGCTGCCGGGCGTCCGGCGCATCTGGAGCAGGTTGCCCGGCCAGTCAAATTTTGATACCCGCGGCCGGCAGGAGTCTTGACCGCGCGGGTCGAATACGTTACTCCGACGCGAACTGCCGCAGGTGCGAAACGGAACCGGGCGGCCGTTCGCTTGTTGCCTGTGAAGGAGTGACCGACTTGCGCAAATGGTGTACCTGCGGCAGCGAGATGAAGATCCGGCTGTCCACCGTCATCTATTCGGGGCGCGTCGAGATTGACAACGTGCCGATTTACTCATGCCCGGTGTGCAACCGCAGCGAAGTGTTTCCGGAGGTCAAGGAGGATCTGACGGGACTCATCGGGAAGCTCGGAGCGAAGCCGCCGAAGCAGTCGTTTTCCTTCAGCGAATGGAGCGAGTGGGCCGATCTGCTGCTGCAGGCCGGAATGGGCGGCAGGGAGCCCGACGCCCGGGAGGTCGAGCGGCTCGTCGAGGAGCGGGTCAACGATCTGCTGGACCTGCACCTGCTGGCGCAATCGCTGGGCGACGCCGCCTGGCAGGAGGAGCTGCGCGGCCGGCTGTCGCAGATTGCGAGAAGAACGCCGAATACATAAGTGCGTGCTCGTCCGCCCATCCCTCATGATCGGATTGCGTTGCGCTCGTCCCCGATTTGTCGTACAATTGTAACCAATGAAAGCTTTTCACGGCGGACGGCGTCATCACGACAAATTCGAGTTATTGGAGAGAAGGAACGTGACGGTAACCATTTATGATGTAGCGCGTGAAGCCGGAGTATCGATGGCGACGGTATCTCGGGTGGTGAACAACAACCCGAACGTGAAGCCCCAGACGCGCAAGAAGGTGTTCGAGGCGATCGAACGGCTCGGCTATCGTCCCAACGCGGTGGCGCGGGGACTGGCGAGCAAGAAGACGACGACGGTCGGCGTTGTCATCCCGGACATCTCGAACGCCATCTTCGCCGAAGTGGCCCGCGGCATCGAAGACATTGCCAACATGTACCATTACAATATCATCCTCTGCAACGCGGACAAGCGCAAGGACAAGGAGATCCGCGTCGTCAACACGCTGTTGGAGAAGCAGGTGGACGGCTTGCTTTTCATGGGCGGCACCGTGACGGAGGAGCATCTCGCGGCGTTCAAATCGGCGAACGTGCCGATCGTGCTGTGCGCCACGACCGATGAACACGGATCGATGCCTTCCGTGGACATCGACCACGAGTCGGCCGCGTTCGACGCGGTCGCGACGCTGACCAGCGCGGGCCATCGCCGCATCGCGATGATCAGCGGCACGCTGCAGGACCCGACGAACGGATATGCCCGGTTCCAGGGGTATCGCCGCGCGCTGGAAGCGGCCGGCATTCCGTACGACGAGTCGCTGGTGCGCGTCGGCAACTATCGTTACGAGTCGGGCATCGAAGCGATGAAGTACTTCCTCGGACTGGAGGAGCGCCCGACGGCCGTCTTCGCCGCCACGGACGAAATGGCGATCGGCGCGATCCACTATATCCAGGATTTCGGTCTGCGCGTGCCCGAGGATGTATCCGTTATCAGCGTGGACAACACGCGCATGGCATCGATGGTGCGTCCGCAGCTGTCATCGGTCGCCCAGCCGATGTACGATATCGGCGCCGTGTCCATGCGTCTTCTGACCAAGCTCATGAAGAAGGAGCAGGTCGATCAATTGCGCGTCATCCTGCCGCACGAGCTGATCACGCGGCAGTCCGTCGCCGCGCGTTGATCCGCTTGCGTTGAATCGGATTGAACGGCTTCCGCCCCCGTACGGGTTTGCAGCGGGGGAACGGACAGCCGTTTTCTGTCTGCATCGAAGGAAAAGGGAGGGCGGCATATGCCATACCGAACAGTCGGCATTATCGGCGCGATGAAGGAAGAGGTCGAACTTCTTCATCGGAACGTGCGGGTGTCCGGCATTCGCACGAAGGCTGGCATCGCCTATGCGACGGGCGAGCTCCACGGCAAGCGCGTCATCTTCTGCCGTTCGGGCGTCGGCAAGGTGAACGCGGCCGTCTGCACGCAGCTGCTGATCGACCAGGGCGTTGATTGCGTGGTGTTCACGGGCGTCGCCGGCGCGCTCGATCCGGGGCTCGACATCGGCGATATCGTCATCTCCACCGTTTGCCAGCATCATGATATGGATGTGACGGCGCTCGGCTTCCCGCGCGGCGTCATTCCGTTCCAGGAACTGTCGGAGTTTGCCGCCGACGAGCGGCTTGTGCAGCTGGCCGTCCGCGCGGGCGAGACGCTGTTCCCCGGCCGATGCCGGACCGGGAAGGTGCTGTCCGGCGACCAGTTCATCGCCAGCCGGCAGATCGTGCGGGAACTGCGCGAGACGATGGGCGGAACCTGCATCGAGATGGAAGGCGCGGCGGTCGCGCAGGTGTGCGCGATGAACGACGTGCCGTTCGTCATCATCCGCTCGATGTCGGACCGCGCGGACGGCGGCGCGCCGGAGAGCTTCGAAGCGTTCACCGTCGAGGCGGCGAACCGCTCGTACCGGCTCGTCGAAGCGATGATCATGCGCATGGGGGACGGCGAATAAAACGCAACGGTCGATCGGGAAGCGGCTGGCGGTCCATGGTTTACGCCAGCCATGCGCTCCTGATCGACCGTTTTTTCATTTGCCGCATCCGGGGTCTCCGCAACCCGGCATTCGCGTTGCGGGCGGTCGGCCCGTCCGCTACAGGAACTGAACGGCCAGCTCCTTCGTGCGCCGGTTCGTCTCCGTAATGATCTCCCGCCGGGGCATCGGCGTCCAGCTTTCCGTGTCGTCCAGCCAGGTCTCCGGCAGCGCCACCGGGCTTTCGTCCTGCCAGGCCTTGATCCAGTCTTTCGGCAGCCGGCCGCCGTCGCCGCCCCGCCGGGCCCGGGCCGCGGCCGGATGGCCGGTCATTTCGAGCCAGACGAGCGACCAGGCGCGCGGCACGACGCGCCAGACGTCGTATCCGCCTCCGCCGACCGCGATCCATCGTCCGCCCGCGTAACGGTGAGCCAGTTCGTGGATGACGGCGGGCATCTCGGCGTAGATCGACATGCTGCAGTGGATGTGCGACAGCGGATCCCAGGCGTGGGCGTCGCAGCCGTGCTGGCTGACGATGACGTCCGGCCTGAACGATTCCGCGGCGCGCCATACGGTATCGCGGAAGCATTCCAGCCACGACGCGTCCTCCGTGTACGGTTCGACCGGCACGTTGACCGACCGGCCGTATCCTTCGCCTTCGCCGCGCTCGTGAACGAATCCCGTTCCCGGGAACAGATATTTGCCTGTCTCGTGGATCGAATAGGTCATCACGTCGGGATCGGAATAGAACATCCATTGCACGCCGTCGCCGTGGTGAACGTCCGTGTCGATGTACATGACCCGGGCGCCCCATTTCCGGCGGATATGGGCGATCGCCGCCGCCGCGTCGTTGTAGATGCAGAAGCCGGACGCCCGGCCGGGCAGCGCGTGGTGCAGCCCGCCGGCCATGTGGTAGGCGTGCTCCGCCTTGCCGGACATGACGAGCTCGGCGGCGAGCAGCGAACCGCCGACGATCAGGGCGGCCGCGTCGTGCATGCCCGGAAAACAGGGCGTGTCCTCGGTGTCCAGTCCGTACATTTCCGCGTCATCCAGGTCGGCCTGCGCGGGTTCGGGCACACTGAGCGCGCGCACGATCCGCACGTAATCTTCCCGGTGGATGGACAGGATCTGCGCGTCCGCGGCCGGTTCGGGAACCGCGACATGCTCGTCGCGAAGCGCCCCCATCCGGCGCAACAGATCGATGGTGAGCAGCTGCCGTTTCGGATTGAAGGGATGGCTGTCGTAGAACCTGTATTTCGTCTCGCCGACGTGATGGACGAATACGGCGTTTTCCGGCATCCTGAGGTCTCTTCCTTTCACCTGGCGTAAGTCCCGCCCGATCAGTACATGATCCGCCGCTGGAAGCGAACGCGGTCGAACCGTTCGATCGATTCCATCGGCACTTCCTTGCCGATGCGCACCATCAGGCAGTTCGCGGGATGCGCGCAAATCTCCGGATCGTCCGTGGCGTGCCAGACCATGTCCACGGACTTCATCAGCCGCTCCATCATTTCACGGTACTGCCACACGTTCAGACCGCTTCCCTCCAGATCCCAGTGCCAGTAATATTCCGTCGTGAAGACGATGACATTTTCGAGTTGATCGGCCTTGAACGCGAGCTGGATCATCCGCTTGCCGAGGCTGCACGAACGGTAATCGTCCGCGACTTCGATCGCGCCGAGCTCGATCAGATCCTCAAGACCGCCGGAAGACCATCGTTCCAGCTCGTCGGGGTAGTGGAAGGTGACGTAGCCGACAATCGTCTGCCCGTCGCGGGCCACGATGATTCTTCCTTCGGGAAGTCCGGCGATCTCGACGAGCGCTGCGTGCTGCTCGGCCGGACGGCGGAACGCGTCCAGCTTCGGGTGCATCGCATATCCGGCAAGCGTCTCCGGGGGCACGGGGCCCTCCACGATCAGCTCGCCCTTCGGGGTCTGTACGCGCTCGCAATGATAAATTTTGCGATGTTCCATGTCCTGCGGCCTCCTGTCCGCTTGAAACGCTGTCAACTCACGGATGGTAACGTTCTCCGTCCATCGTAGCAGATATCGCAGCCGGTGAGAAGTGCGGGGAGTATAGGCGACGCGCGGGCGGTTGTGATATAATGGCTTTGTGTGCCTGCAAGACGCTTCGGAACGGTTGGCCCGCCGAAATCCGGAGTGTAAGCGCATTCTTGCGGGTATTCGCTCTAGTCCACGTCACACGGGAGGTAGATTTCCAGGATGGATGACCGTCACCAGGAACGGATCGCGCCGGTCGCAGCGAACCCGAACATGAAGAACTACGAAGAGACTTACGCCACATTCTCCTTCGAAGAAGCGGAGAAGGTGTTCTCCTGGCATGAGACCGGCCGGGTGAACATGGCGTACGAGGCGATCGACCGGCATGTCGAGTCCGGCAGAGGGGAGAAAATCGCGCTGCTCTACAGCGACGCAAGCCGCGACGAATCGTACACGTTCGCCGATCTGTCGAGACAGTCGAACAAATTCGCGAACGTGCTGCGAAAGCTCGGCGTGGGGAAAGGCGACCGCGTCTTCATTTTCATGCCCCGGACGCCGGAACTGTATTTCAGCCTCCTCGGCGTTCTGAAGGTCGGCGCCATTGCCGGCCCGCTGTTCGAGGCGTTCATGGAGACGGCGGTCAAGGACCGGCTTCTGGATTCCGGAGCCGTGGCCATCGTGACGACTCCCGCGCTGCTGCATCGCATTCCGAAGGACGAACTGCCAGAGCTGAAACACATCATTGTGGTCGGCGGCGCTCCGGAGGGCGAAGGCTTTGTCGATTTCGACGCCGAGATGGCGCAAGCCTCGGACAAGGCCGAGATCGAATGGCTTGACCGCGAAGACGGCCTGATCCTTCACTACACGTCGGGATCGACCGGCAAGCCGAAGGGCGTTTTCCACGTCCAGAACGCGATGATCCAGCACTATGTGACCGGCAAATTCGTACTCGACCTGAAGGAAGACGACATTTACTGGTGTACGGCGGACCCGGGCTGGGTGACGGGCACCAGCTACGGCATTTTCGCGCCCTGGCTGCACGGCGTCACGAACGTCGTCCGCGGCGGCCGCTTCAGCCCGCAGGACTGGTACGCCACGATCGAGAAATACCGCGTGACGGTCTGGTACAGCGCGCCGACGGCGTTCCGCATGCTGATGGGCGCCGGCGATGAAGTTGTCAAGAAGTACGACTTGTCGAGCCTGCGCCACGTGATGAGCGTCGGCGAGCCGCTCAATCCGGAAGTCGTCCGCTGGGGCCTGAAAGTTTACGGCCAGCGCATCCACGACACGTGGTGGATGACGGAGACGGGCGCGCAACTGATCTGCAATTATCCGTGCATGGACATCAAACCCGGCTCCATGGGCCGTCCGCTGCCGGGCATCAAGGCCGGCATCATCGACGATCAGGGCAACGAGCTGCCGCCATACCGGATGGGCAATCTGGCGGTCCGCACGCCGTGGCCGTCCATGATGCGCAAGATCTGGAACAATCCCGCGAAGTACGAAGAGTATTTCCGCATTCCGGGATGGTACATCTCCGGCGACTCGGCCTACATGGACGAAGACGGCTATTTCTGGTTCCAGGGCCGGATCGACGACGTGATCAACACGTCGGGCGAACGGGTCGGTCCGTTCGAAGTCGAAAGCAAGCTCGTCGAGCATCCGGCTGTCGCCGAAGCGGGCGTCATCGGCAAGCCCGATCCGGTTCGCGGCGAGATCATCAAGGCGTTCATCGCCCTGCGTGAAGGGTACACGCCGTCCGAAGAACTGAAACAGGACATCATGAAATTCGTGAAGGAAGGGCTGTCCGCCCACGCCGCGCCGCGGGAAATCGAGTTCAAGGACAAACTTCCGAAAACCCGCAGCGGCAAGATCATGCGCCGGGTGCTGAAGGCATGGGAGCTGAACCTGCCGACCGGCGACCTGTCGACGATCGAAGACTGACAACCGACGGAAGACTGACAATCAACGGAAGACTGACAATCAACGGAAGACTGACAACCGACAGTTTCCGCGCACAGACGAGGGGCGCCCACAGGTCCGCATGGACCATGGGCGCCCCTTTCGTCCGTCATTCCGGCTCAGGCAGCGCGACAGGATCGGAAGCCGGCGATTCGCCCTGGGCATTGACGGCCGTAACCCGGATGAAGCCCTTGGCGAGCGGCGCGACATACTCGAACCGGTTCATGTTCACTTCCCCGAGCCGCCGGTACAGCGATCCGTCCTCGCTGAAATAGATCCGGTATTTCTCCACCCGTTCGTCCACCGGGTTCGCGTTCCAACGCACGGAGAAGCCGATATCCGTCCGTTCGGCCGTCAGGCCGAGCGGAGCGGTCGGCGCGGCCGGTTCCCCGCTCTGCGGCTCCTGGGCGGAACCGCCGCCGTCCTGCCGAGGCAATTCAGGAGTCTGCGAGCCGGACGGCGGAATCTGCGGCATGTCGGGCGTCGGCTGCTGGAACGGTGATCCGCCGCCCCAGGTCACGATGACGCTCGGATCGGATTCCCTGCCCGCAACGTCGACCGCCGTGATGTAGTAGCGATAATGATTGGTCGGCGAGACATAGTTGACGAACCGCATGTTGCTCGAGTGATAGATCGAATCCCCCGCCTTGACGAACGGACCGCCGTTCATCGAGCGGTACAGCCGGTAGCCGACGACGTCTTCCTGCGGCGATCCCGCGAACGTGATGCGGACCGCGGAGGCGTCGGCGACCTCCTCCACCTTGAGCTGGGTCGGCGGCGAAGGAGGGAGGCCGTCGTCGACCCGGGGGTCCACCCTCGACGGCGCGCTGTTGGCCGCATCCTTCGGGATGAAATAGGACAGCGGCCTGCGGCTCGACGCCGGCATTTGCTCCATCGCCGCCTCGATCTCCTCGAACAGCACGTCGAGCGGCTTCTCCCGGACCACGAGCACCTGTTCCCGGACGAAGTCGGCAGGCGTCGTCGGCTGGGCGATGTACGGCATGCCGTTGTATTCGACCACCTGCATCTTGACGAGTCCGTCTTCGTCCGTCTTCGGCAGATAGTCCTCATTGAACCAGTCGGTGACAAGCTTGCCGTATTGCCGGGTCAGTTCGGTCGGGCGCTTGCCGCTGACGCCGGACACGGTCGCCTTCACGATGCCTTGCGGCTGCGCGAACTCCCGCGTCGGGAACAGGTCGGGCCGCGCCTTCGTGACCTCGTTCATGATCTTCGCCCAGATGTGCTGGGCCCGGTAGCGCGCGTCGCCGGAGAGCGTATGGATCGGCTTCTTGTAGCCCGCCCACACCCCGAGCGTGACGTCGGGCGTGAATCCCATGAACCAGACGTCGCCGTAGCTCTGCGTCGAACCCGTCTTGCCGGCGATCGGAATTTCCTTGTTCTCGTACTCCCGCCGCACGACGGAGCCGGTGCCGTTCGTGATGACCGTGCGCAGCATGTCCGTGATGAGGAACGCCGTCCGGTCGGAGAACACCTGGATCGGACGCGGCTTGTGTTCGTAGATGACCTTGCCGGAGGCGTCGGTGATCTTGCGGATCATGTACGCGTCATTGAAGACGCCGCCGTTCGGGATGGCGCCGTAGGCGTTCGTCAGCTCTTCGACCGTGACGCCCAGCCGCAAGCCCCCGATAACGCCCGTCTGCGCGTAATCGTCCTCCGGCTGCAGCGTGGTGATCCCCAGCTTGCGCACGAATTCCCACGCCGTCGGGATCGTCACTTTCTCGAGGAACAGCTTCAGGGCCGGCAGGTTCAGCGAGCGGTTGAGCGCCTCCCGCGCCGTCACGAGGCCGTTGTAGCCGCCGTGGGACGAGTTGCCGCCCGAGTTCTTCGGGAAGTGGAATCCTTTCTGGCCGTCCTTGAGCACGATCGGCGCGTCGTCCAGAATCGATGCCGGCTGGATGAGTCCCATTTCGATGGCGGGCAGATAGGCGGCGATCGTCTTCATCGTCGAACCCGGCTGGCGCGTCATCTGCGTCGCGTAGTTCATCTGCTCCTCGTAGAAGTCGCGGCCTTCGATCATGCCGAGGATGGCGCCGGTCTTGTGGTCGATCAGCATCGCCGCGACCTGCTCCTTGCCCTTCTCTTCATGGTCGGGAGAGAAGTTGTCCGGATCCGACGCGATCTCGCGCATCAGATCGTAGATTTCCTTGTCGATCGTCGTATAGATGTGATAGCCGCCGCGCAGCAGCTCCTCGCGCTTCTCCTCGATCTTGTAGGCGTACTCCGGTTTGGACAGATTGGCCTCCGTCAGCCCGGGATTCTCCATCCGGAGCAAAATGCCGATCGCCTGCCGCTCGGCTTCGAGCATCAGATACGGGTACGTGTTGTACGCCTTCTTCTCCGGCTTCGCGAGCGACGCGCGGATGTCGAACGCCATCGCCTCGTCGTATTGCTGCTGCGTGATCACGCCGATCTCGAGCATTCGCCGGAGGACGAGCCGCTGGCGGTTGATCGCGAGCTCGATGCCCTTCTCGTTGTATTCGCCCTTGCTCGTGAAGGTCGTATAGGCGGACGGCCGCTGGGGCAGTCCGGCCAGGTAGGCCGCCTGGGCGACATTGAGGTCGCTCAGGTCCTCGATGCCGAAGATGCCCTTGGCCGCCGCCTTGATGCCGTACAGGTTGTATCCGGACGAACCGTTGCCGAACGGCACCTTGTTCAGGTAGGCGGTCAGAATCTCCTGCTTCGACAGGAAGCGTTCAAGCCGGAGCGCGAGGAAAATCTCCCGCACCTTCCGGCTGTCCGACACTTCGAGCGACAGGAAGACGCGCCGCGCGAGCTGCTGCGTCAGCGTGCTGCCGCCCGTCTGGGTGTCCTCGTTCAGCAATTTCTGCTTGACGGCGCGGCCCAGCGCCCAGATGTCGACGCCCATATGGCTGAAGAAATCGTCGTCTTCGATCGCGAGCACCGCGTCGATGACCACCTGCGGAATCTCGTCAAACTTGACGAGCTGGCGGTCTTCATCGGTGCGGAGTTGGCCGACCGGCGTGTCGTCGTTGAAGTAGACGTATCCCGTCACGTCGTACTCGCCGATCTTGCTCTCGATATACGAACGGGGCCGGATGGGCTCGTCCTTCACCAGGGAAGCGACATAGCCGGCAACGGCGCCGCCTGCAAACAGGGCGAAGATGAAGCAGAAGATGAAAAGCCATTTGACGGTCTGCCAGACGGCATAACCGAAGATCAGCCATCCCCTTTTGACGGACAGCCTCTTGCCCTTATCCATATGGTTGTATCTCCCCCTCCGAATCACGTCTACCATTATAGCACATTTTTGCCGAGCAAGGCTTGGAATCGGCGCGCGCGGTCCGGCGGCCCGGTTGACGGCCCGCTCCGGCGTATGGTATAACGCTGGTATCGGATTTTGCGACAGAGGCGATGACGGGATCAAGTAGCCTGCGGAGGGCCGCATCCAGAGAGCCGGTGGGAGCTGCGAACCGGCTGCGGGCCGCGGGACGAAATACCTCCCCGAGCCGGCGCGGCGAACCGGCCAGCCCGAAGTAGCCGCGCCCGGATGCGCCCGTTAACGCGCGAATCGAGTGAAAGCGCACCGCCCCGGAGGGCCGCGCTTTAACGAGGGTGGTACCGCGGGCAGCAAGTCCTTCCCGTCCCTTGGGCGGAAGGGCTTTTTTTGCTGTTCCGCGCACACTTGCGCGCGGGCAGACTCGATCACAGGCATAACGGAGGAACCAGACCATGACGGAGAGAACGGAACTGACGCCCGCCCAGCGGGAGGAAGTCGAACGGCAGCTCGCGGTCATCCGCCGCGGCGTCGTGGAAATCGTGCCGGAGGAGGAACTCGAGGCGAAGGTCGTCGAATCCGTGCGGACCGGACGACCGCTCAAGGTGAAGCTCGGACTTGATCCGTCCGCGCCGGACATCCACGTCGGCCATACGGTCGTGCTGCACAAGCTGCGTCAATTCCAGGAGCTCGGGCATCAGGTGCAGCTCATCATCGGCGACTTCACCGGCCGGATCGGCGATCCGACCGGCAAGTCCGAGACGCGCAAGCAACTGTCGGAAGAAGATGTGAAACGGAACGCCGAGACGTACCAGAAGCAGATCTTCAAAATACTCGATCCGGAGAAGACGACGATCCATTACAATTCGACCTGGCTGGCGCCGATGACGTTCGCCGATGTCGTCGGGCTGGCTGCCAAGATCACGGTCGCCCGCATGCTCGAGCGGGACGATTTCACGAAGCGGTACCAGTCCGGACTGCCGATCAGCGTCCATGAATTCTTCTATCCGCTCATGCAGGGCTACGATTCGGTGGCGCTGGAAAGCGACATCGAGCTCGGCGGCACCGACCAGAAGTTCAACCTGCTCATGGGCCGGATGCTGCAGAAGGAGTACGGCAAGGCGCAGCAGGCCGCGATCATGCTGCCGCTCCTCGAAGGGCTCGACGGCGTGAACAAGATGAGCAAGAGCCTCGGCAACTACATCGGCATCGACGAAGAACCGAACGAGATCTACGGCAAGGCGATGTCCGTACCGGACGAGCTGATGGTGAAATATTTCGAGCTGGCGACGGACATTTCGCTGGAAGAGCTGGAGGCGCTGCGGAACGGGCTCGCGGACGGCTCCGTCCATCCGCGCGACGCGAAGATGCGCCTGGCCCGCACGTTCGTCCGGATGTACCACGGCGAGGAGGCGGCCGAGGCGGCGGAACGCCATTTCGTGACGGTCTTCCAGCAGCGCGAGCTGCCCGAGGACATCGAGGAAGTCGAGCTTTCGCGCGACGAGCTGGAGGACGGGTCGATCCGCATCGTGAAGCTGCTCACGGCGCTGGGATTGCAGCAGTCCGGCAGCGAAGCGCGGCGCAGCGTGCAGCAGGGGGCCGTCCGGGTGAACGAGCGGCGCGTCGCGGATCCGAACGAGTCCGTCACGCCGCGGGACGGCGACATCGTGCAGGTGGGCAAGCGGAAATTCGCGAAGATCCGGCTGGTATGACGGAAAGCCGCGAATAAAACCGAAGGGCCGCCTTCCCCGGAACGGGGAAGGGGCCCTTCTTCTTGTCGCCGCGGATCAGCGGCTGTAGAACTCGACGATTTGACGCTCGTCGATGTCCTGGGACAGTTCGGAACGCTCCGGCAGCCGGATGTAACGGCCTTCCATCGCCTGTTCGTTGAATTCGAGGTAGTTCGGCAGATGGCGGCGAGCTTCGAGCGCTTCCTTGATGACCTTCAGGTTGCGGCTGCGCTCGCGCAGGCCGATGACGTCGCCCGGCTGAACCTGGTACGACGGGATGTCGACCTTCTTGCCGTTGACCGTCACGTGTCCGTGGGCGACCAGCTGGCGAGCTCCGGCGCGGCTGTTCGCGAAGCCGAGCCGATAGACGAGGTTGTCGAGCCGGCTTTCCAGCAGGAACATGAAGTTTTCGCCCGCGATGCCCTTCATCTTGACGGCCTTGTCGAACAGGTTGCGGAATTGCTTCTCGCTCAGGCCGTACATGTGGCGAAGCTTCTGCTTCTCCTGAAGCTGCAAGCCGTAGCCGCTCAGCTTGCGGCGTTGGCCGGGGCCGTGTTGACCCGGCGGGAAAGGACGCTTCAGTTCTTTGCCGGTGCCGCTCAGCGAAATGCCGAGACGGCGGCTCAGTTTGAATCTGGGTCCAGTGTAACGTGCCATGTCTGGAATGTTCTCCTTCTTCAAATGGTTGTTTGAAAAAGGGTTAACGATTCGCCGACGCCGCCTTGCAACCGCTCATCCGGTCCCGGCGGGCAAAAATCAGCCGCGGCCCGCCGGCGGCGGACATCGTGAGGGTGACACAAAACCGTAGCCCTATTCAACAAATAGATATTATAGGGAAACGCGGAGCGATGTCAAGGCGGAGCGCCGTTTTCCGTCCGATTCCGCAACGGACCGATCCGGCTTCGCGGCCCGGGAACGGTGACCGGCGTTCGTTCACGCGGCGGAACCCGATAGGAGAAAAGTCCCCGTTCCGCGATCGGGCGGTTGCGGAGCGATTGGGAAACTAGTGCAAAAAGATTAAAAAATATGGTATGATTGAGTTATTATTTTACTGTGGGTTCCAACTTGAATTGCCGTGTGCGGCAGGAAGGGTTGCCTATGCGCGATCAGGAAATCGACGGTCTGCCTTCCCCGATCCGGAGCGCGGGCGAAGAGCGGAATAGGCCGATCCGGCCGCTGCTTGCGGACAGTTTCGAGATGTGGCTGGGCGAGATCAGGGAGAGCCGGGCATGGTCCGGATGCGTGTTCAGGCTTTACGGCATCGACGGCGAGATCATGGCGCAATCCGGCGATCTTCCCGCAGATATCGAAGCGTTGCTCAAGGACTGCGCGGCGCGGGCCGCCCGCGCCGACGGCGCCGTGGAGGCGGATCGGAGGCCGAACGGCGGCTACGCGTCGGCGCATGCCGTCAGGGATTGGGAGACGGACGGCATCTGCGCCGTTCTCGGATTTGTCATGCCTCCCGCGATCGGAACGGACGCCTGCCGGCTGCTGGCCGAAGCCGGCGCCTTGCATTTTCGCAGCCGGCTGGCCGCCGCGGCGGAACATCGTTTGCTGCGCCGCATCATGATGTTCCAGCGGGAAGCCGACAGGATGTGGAAGCGGAAAGACCTGCTGTATGACGCCGTGCGAAGGTTGCACGATCAGATCGATGTCCCTTCCCTGCTCAAGGAAACCATCAGCATCATCGAAACGCTGTTCGCTGGCGCGGAATTGGAACTGCATCTGTCACAGGATTACGCGGCTGTCGACCGGCGCGTCAAGCCGCTGGTCTTCAAGCAGGGCGTCGATGAAATCTGCGCCCGTTCGTTCCTCGAGAGCCGGCCGATCACGGAGTACGGAGAGGACGGGTCGGTGGAGGTCGCCGTGCCGTTCTCCGGCAAGCAGGCGGTGTACGGCGTCCTCGACCTGAAGCTGAAGGCCGGCGAATGGAACGAGGCGGAACTGCCCGCGTTCGTCATGCTGGCCGAGGAAGCCGGATCCGCGTTCGAGCACGCCAAGCTGTACGAGCAGTCCAATCTGCTGATCGCGGAATTGCAGCTCATCAACGACATGGCGAAACGGCTCAACCAGTCGCTTCGTCCGAAAGAGATCTTCGAGTTCGTGACGACCGAGTTCCTGAACGTCTTCAAGGCCGAATTCTGCTGCGTGCTGCAATACGACCGCGAAGAGCGCCGATTCGTCGTGATGTCGTCGAACATTCCGGCGCTCGTGGACGAGTCGTTCCCCGCCGATTACGGATTCTGCGGCATCGTGATGCAGACGAAGGAGCCGCTCATCATCTCCGATTACCGCGAATCGGACAACGTGGAATCGAAGCTGATGGAAGTGACGGGGGCGAGGTCGCTCATCGCCTCGCCGATCTTCGTCGGCGGCGAAGTCGGCGGCGTCATCTTCGTCGCCCACCGCCACGCGAACTTCTTCTCGTACGACAACTACAAGCTGCTTCAGGTCATCTCGTCGCACGTCGGCCTCGCCATTGCGAACGCCACGCTGCATGCCGCCGTCCGGCGCATGGTCATCACGGACAATCTGACGGGGCTGCACGCCCGGCATTACCTGAACGAGCAGATTCAGCTCAGGCAGCGCCAGGACCCGAGCGGCTCGCTCATCCTGGTCGACATCGACTACTTCAAGCGGGTGAACGATACATACGGGCACCAGATCGGCGACCGGATTCTGATTCAGGTGAGCAACGTCATCAAGTCCTGCATCCGCGAGACCGATATCGCGGCGCGGTGGGGCGGCGAGGAGCTGGCCGTCTACCTGCCGATCGTGCGGATCGAGCAGGCGCTGCGCGTCGCCGAGCGGATCAGGCAGCGGGTGGAGGCGGAGACGGACCCGGATGTCACGGTGTCATGCGGCGTATCCGAGTGGACGCAGGAAGACGAGAAGATCAGCCCGGAGTCGCTGTTTTACCGTGCCGACATGGCGCTGTATGCCGCCAAGAATCGCGGCCGGAACACGGTGATCGCCGGGTAGCGAAGTCCGGCGGACCGGCCGGCTTTTTTTTGATCGCGGGCGTCCGGACGCGACGGATCGGCCGCATAACCCGGCAGGCGGCATGGACAGCCTAAACCGGAGAAACCGGGGAACGGGAGGGATTCCGTGTGGGCTGCCTGCTTGCGCTTCGGCGAGCCGGGCTCGGACTGACGATTCTGCTTGCGGCCTCGATGGCCGGGTGCGCCGAAACGGATACGGACCGGACGCCGGCGGAGTTGCTGTCCATCGCCTCCGCCGGTCTGGAAGGGGTGGACCGGTACACGTTCCGCTCGCGCACCACCGTCCGGTCCGGCGGAATCATTTTGCATGAGCTCGAATCGTATGAGGGAGAGATCGCCGGCCATGCCGTGCGCGCGATCCGGAGCCTGTCCGACGGCCCCGCGCCCGCGGCGGACGAGGCGGAAACTCCGGCCTCCCGGCTCGCGGAGCTCGCGAGTCCGGACGCGGAGATCGCTTATGCCGGCGAAGCGCCGGAAGGATGCGTGGCGCTCGTCGTGAAGCTGCCGGCCGACGCGGCAACGCGGGATATCGGCAACAGGCTGACGCGGCAGTTCGAGCTTGCGGCGGACATGGCGGCGTCCGGCCTTGCGGACGGCGTTCTCCGGTCAGGGGACGGCGCGGAGGCGAGCGCGTTCCGCCGCGCCCTGGCCGACGAGACGGCGAGCTTCCGACGGGAACTGGACCGCCTGCTGGCGGGCCTCGAGGCGGAGACGACCGCGACCGTCACGATCGACCGCAGGACGATGCTGCCCGTCGCGCTTGAAGAGAAATCCGTCCTGAAATACGAAGCGGGCGGCAGGACGCGGACGGAAGAATGGGTGACCCGGACGACGCTGGACGGCTTCGACGGCAGGCCGTCTTCATCTTGAAGGACATGACCCGGCGCGGAAGCCGGAAGCAACGAAGGAGGATGGGAACCCATGCGGGATCCGAGGGTGAACGAGCTGTCCGACCGGCTGGCCGGCTATTCGATCGATGTGCAGCCGGGCGACAATGTGCTGATCGAGGTGATCGGCGGGGAGCGGGAGCTTGCGAAGGCGCTGGTCGAGGCTGTCGCGAAGCGCGGCGGCCGGCCGTATGTCGAGCTTTCCGACCGGTCCGTGCTGCGCGCCATGCTCCGCCATGCGACGCGGGAGCAGATCGAAGAATGGGCGGCGTTCGACCTTGAGCGCATGCGCCGGATGCACGGCTACATCGGCGTGCGCTCGGGGGACAACATCAGCGAGCTGGCCGACGTGCCGGAAGAGAACATGCGGCTGTACGAGCAGCTGTACATGAAGCCCGTGCACCTCGAACATCGGGTGAAGCATACGAAATGGGTCGTGCTGCGCTGGCCGCATCCGTCGATGGCGCAGCTTGCGGGAATGAGCACGGAATCGTTCGAAGATTTCTACTTCCGGGTGTGCAACCTGGACTACGCGAAGATGGACCGCGCGATGGAACCGCTCAAGGAGCTGATGGAGCGCACCGACCAGGTCCGGATTACCGGACCCGGAACCGACCTGACGTTCTCGATCAAGGGCATCGGCGCGAAGAAATGCTCGGGCAAACGGAACATTCCCGACGGTGAAGTGTTCACGGCTCCGGTTCGCGATTCGGTGAACGGCACGATCACCTACAACACGCCGAGCAACCGCGGCGGATTCACCTTCGAGCGGATCCGGTTCACGTTCCGGGACGGCCGCATCGTCGACGCGGACGCGAACGATCCGCGGCGCCTCAATCAGGTGCTGGACACCGACGAAGGCGCGCGCTACATCGGCGAGTTCAGCCTCGGATTCAATCCGCACATCCTGCATCCGATGAACGACACGCTGTTCGACGAGAAGATCGCGGGCAGCCTGCATTTCACGCCGGGGCAGGCCTATGAAGAGACCGACAACGGCAACCGCTCGTCCGTCCACTGGGATCTGGTGCTCATCCAGCGGCCGGAATACGGCGGCGGCGAGATCTGGTTCGACGGACGGCTGATCCGCAAGGACGGAAGGTTCGTCGTTCCCGAACTGGAAGGGCTGAATCCGGAAAATTTGGCGTAAGCATGCGCGGGCAAGCAGGTTCCTCTTGTAGGCTGAGGGAAATCACGCTATCATGGAGGAAAGTTCAACCTTTTCCATTGGAGGGAATCGACATGTCCAACAATGCGGCAATCGTGGATATTTCCCAAACGGCCAACCGTTTCCGGTCGTCCATCGTGCTGCAGGCCGAGAACAAGTATATCGACGTCAAGAGCATTCTCGGACTGTTCACGACGCTGGTGAGCGGCCATTCGTACGAGCTGCATGTTCACGGCCCGGACGCCGAGGAAGCGAAAGCGGCAATGGCCGAAGTGTTTGCGAAGCACAACCTGAACGTCAAGGTTGTGTCGGACTGATCCTTTCCCGTTTTTCCGGCTGAACGATCCCCCGTTCCCGCCCGCGGAAGCGCGGCGCGCCGGCGCTCGCGGGACGGCCCGAACTTGAGGTTTGCCCCGAATTCGTCTAATATACAAGTATAAGACGGCGAGGGCGGCCGCAGGGGGGAGAGTACCGTGTCTTCATCTTCGGATGTCATGATTCACCTGAACCAGAAGGCGCTCCTTCTTCTTCAGGAAGATGCAGATAAAATCGAGAAATTGATCAAGGTGCAGATGGACAATCTGACCACGCGCAAATGTCCGCTCTACGAAGAAGTGCTGGACACCCAGATGTACGGCTTTTCGCGCGAGGTCGATTTCGCGATCCGGGCCGGCCTCATCAGCGAGTCGACCGGCAAACAGATGATCCAGACGCTGGAACGCAATCTTGCGCTGCTGTATGAAGCGCTGGGCGAAGGAAGGCTGTCACCGTAAGGGACGGCCTTTCGTTCTTGTGGCCGGGGCGCCGCACTTGCCCGGAGCCGGGGAAATCCTTTACAATGAGTACATATGGTACCAGAGGAGTTGACGAAGATGACCGAAGACGTTCTTGGCGGCAACATTCGCATTTCGGATGACGTCGTCGCCACGATCGCCGGAATGGCGGCGCTGGAGACGCCGGGCATTGCCGGCATGTCGGGCGGCATTTCGGAAGGACTCGCAAAAAGACTAAGCGGCAAAAATGTGCAAAAGGGCGTTTCGGTCGAAGTCGGTCAGCTGGAGGCGGCCATCGATCTTCGCGTCATCGTGCAATACGGCATTCCGATCCATGCGGTGTGCCGGCAGCTCCAGGACAACGTGCGCCAGGCGGTGGAGAACATGACCGGCCTGCGCGTGGTGGAAGTGAACGTGAAGGTGGAAGGCGTCGCGTTCAAGGACGAGGAGAAGGAAGAAGCGCCGCAGCGTGTCAACTGACGGTATTGACGGCAAGAGCGGGACGGACCCAGACGGGTCTGTCCCGCTCTTTGCGTCATCTCCGCCGCGCCTGCACGACGCCGAACCGGGGCGCGTCGGGTCTCGCGCCGCGCGTCGCCTCCTGCTCGATCCGGGCTACCCGGTTGTACTCCCGCGAGATGCTGAGCAGAATGCCGATCGACGCGAGCGTCACGATGATGGACGAGCCGCCGTAACTGATGAGCGGCAGCGTCACGCCGGTGATCGGGATGGCCCCGACGACGCCGCCGATGTTGATGAAGGCCTGGATGCCGATCATGCTCATGATGCCGATGCCGACGAGCGTGCCGTAGAGATCCGGGCACCGCAGCGAGATGATGATGCCGCGCCAGATGAAGGCGAGATAGGTAAGCAGGAAAACGACCGATCCGATGAATCCGAATTCTTCGCCGATCACCGCGTAGATGAAGTCGTTGTAGGGAAACGGAAGATACTTCAGCTTCTGCACGCTGTGTCCGAATCCCGCGCCCGTCAGCCCGCCGTGTCCCAGCGCTTCGAGCGATTTGACGAGATGATACCCGCTGTCCAGTTCGTCCTCCAACGGACGGAGATACGAGGTGAGCCGCGCGATCCGGTAGGACCACGAGCCGGGGTCGAGCAGCATCGAGACGCTCACCCAGACCGCAATCAGAACGGACGCCAGCAGGCCGAGCGCGAAGAGATGCTTCAGGTTGGCGCCTCCGGCGAACAGGATGACCGCGGCGAACAGCGCGACCACCATGGCCGAGCCGAGGTCCGGCTGCAGCATGATCAGGGCGCAGACGAACGCGATGACGAACGTGACCGGAAGCAGCCCGCGCTTGAAATCGCGGAAGCGCTCTTCCATCTTCGCGATGACGGCGCCCAGATACAGGATGAGCGCGAGCTTCGCGAACTCGGTCGGCTGGATGCCCAGCGATCCGACGCCGAACCAGCTTCGGGCGCCGTAGCGTTCCTCGCCGACGAACGGCACGAGCGCGAGCAGGATCATCGCCGGGATGAAGAACAGCACGTACCCCTTCTTGAACCGGCGGTACGGGATGTTCATCAGCACCAGCAGCAAAAAAGAGCCCGCCGCGATCCAGACGAGCTGCCTCTTCGTGAAGTAAAGCGGATCCCGGTTGAACGCATCGGAGGCGAGCGTGTAGTTCGAACTGGCGCTGAACACCATGACGAGTCCGAATCCGACCAGGAGCAGCGTCAGAATGAGCAGCGGGAAATCCGGTCTGCCGCGGGGGCCGTTTTGCTGCTGCGCGTTCATGGAAACCCGCTTCAGTCTAGCAGCGTTTTCAGCTCGCTCAGACGCTGCTTCGCCGCGTTCAGGATCGGTTCGGGAATCGGCGATTCATAATCGAGTCCGTGCGGGAACGTCGCCCGGCCGATGTAGACGGATTCGATGGCCAGGATGGCGTCGGGGGACTCCAGCCTGCCCTCGACGGCGCGCGTGCTCACGCGGAGGTAATAATCTTCGCCGCTTGCCTTGTCTTCCAGCTTCAGATCGTACGTCGCGCGGTTGTATTCCCACTGCCAGCGGACGAAACCGAGCTTCTCCGCGGATTCGTCGAGATGTTCCAGATCGCTGGTCAAGCCGTTCAGTCCGGTCTGTTCGATAATCATGAAGCGCTGTTCCTCCTTCGGATATGCCGGGTGGGCCCGCATGGGCCCGGCGATTCTCTTTCTCATATTAGTATGTTTCACAGAAGCGCGCAAGGGCCGCCACAGATGCGTCACAGACCGTCGTCCCCTCGCGCTTTCACAGCGGATGCCGGTTCTGATAAACTGATAGCAGGATGGCCGGCGCCGACGCGCGCGGCGCCGGCGCGGCGCTCTGGACAAAGGAGGCGGAAGCATGCGGAAGATCCTGGAATCCGCCGGAAAGTTGGAGCGGTTCATGCCGGATATGACGGCCTGGAGGCGGCATCTGCACATGCATCCGGAACTTTCGTTCCGGGAGGAGCGGACCTCCGCGTGGATCGCGGAACGGCTGCGCGAGATCGGCTGCGACGAAGTGCGGACGGGCGTCGGCGGACACGGCGTGGTCGCCGTCATCCGCGGCGCGAAGAGCGGACCGGTCGTCGCGCTGCGCGCCGACATCGACGCGCTGCCGATCCAGGACGAGAAGGAAGTGCCGTACCGCTCGACCGTGCCCGGCGTGATGCACGCCTGCGGGCACGACGCGCATACGGCCGCGCTGCTCGGCGTCGCCGCCCACTGCGCCGCCGAGCGGGACGGCCTGATCGGAGAGCGGCGGCTGCTCTTCCAGCCGGCCGAGGAAGTGACGCCGGGCGGGGCGATCGGCATGATCGAAGACGGAGCGCTGGACGGCGTCTCCGCGATCTACGGCGTGCATCTGTGGACGCCGCTGCCCTACGGCGCGATCGCGAGCGGGCCCGGGCCGGTCATGGCGACCGAGGATGAATTTTTCGCGGAAATCAGGGGGCGGGGCGGCCACGGCGGCATGCCGCACGAGGCGATCGACGCGATCGCGGCCGGCGCCGCGTTCGTCCAGGCCGCGCAGACGATCGTCAGCCGGATGGTGGACCCGCTCGACGCGGCTGTCGTCTCGATCGGCTCGATCCAGGCCGGCAGCGCGCCGAACATCATCGCGGAAGTGTGCCGGCTCTCCGGCACCGTCCGCACGTTCGAGCCTGCGGTGCGCGCGCTGGTGCAGGAGCGGCTGCGCGCGGTCGCGGACGCGGTCGGACGGCAGTTCGGCGCGGAATGCGCGATCGAATGGCGGGACGGTTACCCGCCCGTGGTCAACGACGAGCGGGAGGCCGAACGGTTCTTCGAGGTGGCGCGCGGCCTGTTCGGCGACGGGGCGGTCAGGCGAATCCGTCCGCTGATGGCGGGCGAGGATTTCGCCTACTACCTGAAGCGCGTTCCGGGCTGCTTCATGTTCGTCGGAGCGGGCAACGCGGAATGCGGCGCCGTCTGGCCGCACCATCACCCGCGGTTCGACATCGACGAGCGGGCGATGCTGACGGCGGCGCGGCTGCTCGCCGCGATGGCCGATCACTACGCGGCCGAGGCGGCGTCTTCCTGCTGATCGCCGTGGAGCGTCGCCTTGAAGCGTCGCCGTGGAGCATCTGGCATTCTTCGCATCGTATGTCCGGCGGCCGTCCCGGCAAGCCTAACGGAAGGCCGGCACGACAGGCTGTGAGGCGAACCGGGCCGGCCGGCATTGATCCATGCGAGGAGGATGCCCCATGGCGAAGACGGTCAAGGAGATCATGTCGAAGAGTCCCGTGACCGCGACGGCGAAGGACAACATTTACGAGTGCGCCGTGCTGATGAAGCAGCACGACATCGGATTCGTGCCGATCGTCGAAGGCCGCAAGCTGGTCGGCGTCGTGACGGACCGCGACCTGGTCGTCCGGGGTTACGCGGAGAAGCATTCGGGCTCGACATCCGTGACCGAAGTCATGACGAAGGATGTCCGCACGGTGCCTTCTTCGATGACCGTCGACGAATGCGCGCGGCTGATGGCCGACAACCAGATCCGCCGTCTCCCGGTGGTGGATGGCGGGGACCTGGTCGGCGTCGTTTCGATCGGCGACCTCGCGATCCGCGAAATTTTCGTGAACGAGGCGGGAGACGCGCTCAGCGCCATCTCCGAGCACGAACACCGCGAGCCGTCCGCGGTCCACTGACGGACGGGACCCTTCGGCCTTGCCGCCGAAGGGTTTCCTCCCGGCCGCGGGCGGGGATGCCGGCGGCAGGCGGGCGCGATCCGGCGAAATCAGCAGACAGCGGAGGCATACATAGCATGGACATCATCAGATTGCTGACGGCGGCCGCCCGGCTGGCCGGACGGGTCATGTCGGCCGCCATCGCGCTGGCGTTGGCGGGATGCGCGGCCGGGACCGACGCGTCGAGACCGTGGGAGTCGGTCTGGTCCGACTATCCGGAGCTGCGCGGCAAGTCGGCCGAAGAAACCGTCGTGGAGCGGGTCGTCGACGGCGACACGTTCGTGACCCGCGAAGGCGACCGGGTGCGGCTGATCGGCGTGAACACGCCGGAAATTTCGGGAAGCGCGGAATACTACGGGGAAGAAGCGGCGGCCTATACGGAGCGCATGCTCACGGGGCGGACGGTGTGGATGTTCCGGGATGTGTCGGAGACCGACCGGTACGGCCGCCTGCTCAGGTTTGTTTTTCTTCCGGACGATCCCATCATGTTCAATGAACGCCTTGTCCTCGAGGGATACGCGAACGCGGCGACCTATCCGCCCGATGTGAGCCTCGCCGACCGGTTCCGCGAAGCGGAGCGCAAGGCGCGGTCGGACGGAGCCGGCCTGTGGGGCGACGGAAGCGGGAACGCGGCCGAAGCGGAAGGGCAGGCGGAGGGCGCAGGGGTCTCTCCCGGGGAGGAGAGGGGCGAACGTTCGGCGTCCTGCCCCTCGCCCGACATCAAGGGCAACATCAACTCGCGCGGCGACAAGATCTACCACGTGCCCGGCAGCCGCTATTACGACCGGACCATCGCGGAAGTCTGGTTCTGCACCGAGGAGGAAGCGCAAGCGGCGGGATTCCGGGCGCCGAAGAACGGGTGAAGCGTTTTGCGGCGGGCCGGGGGCCCGCTTTATTTGCTTGGACCGGCCGGGATAAAAAAATGCGTCCGCATCCATACTGTTACCAAAACGCGAGGGGTGGATGCGATGCAAGCGGCCGGCGGTCCGTTGATCGTGGAGGGCGACGGCTCCGTGCTGCTCGACATCCGGCATCCGGATGCCGAAGCGGCGCGCGAATCGCTCGCCCGGTTCGCCGAACTGGTGAAGCGTCCGGGAGATCTGCATACCTACCGCATCACGCCGCTGTCCGTCTGGAACGCCGCGGCGTCCGGCCTGACGGCGGACGGGATGACGGACGACCTGATCGCCTTCAGCCGGTACGACGTTCCCGCCGGGCTGGTCGAACGGATCGGGACATGGGCCGGGCGATACGGCAAAATCACGCTGAAAGCGGACGGCGAAGCGCTTGCCCTTGCGGCCGACGGCGACATTGCCGGCGAGCTGGAAGGGCTTGGCCTGCTTCCCGGAGGCGGAGAACAGGCGCCGGACGGGCGGGTCCGGTGGCGCGTGCCGCACGAACGGCGCGGCGATCTGAAGCGCGAATTGACGAGACAGGGCTATCCGGTGATCGATCTTGCCGGGTACCGTCGGGGCGGATATCTGGATGTCGCGCTGAGGTCCGTGACGGCGGCGGGAGAGCCGTTCCGGCTGCGCGATTACCAGGAGCGGGCGGTCGATCTTTTCTGCCGGGAGGACGCGGGTTCGGGAGGCAGCGGCGTCATCGTGCTGCCCTGCGGCGCGGGCAAGACCGTCGTCGGCATCGCGGCGCTGGCGCGGCTCCGCTGCGAGGCGCTCATCCTGACGCCCAGCGTGACGTCGGTCCGACAGTGGCGGTCCGAGCTGCTTGACAAGACGACGCTGACGGAGCGCGACATCGGCGTCTACGCGGGCGGCGAGCGGCAGGTGCGGCCGGTGACGATCGCGACCTACTCGATCATGACCTGCAGGAACGCGAAGACGGAGGAATATCGCCACATGCGGCTGTTCGGCGAGCGGGACTGGGGACTGATCATCTATGACGAAGTGCATCTGCTTCCCGCGCCGGTGTTCCGCATGACGGCGGATCTGCAGGCGAAGCGGCGGCTCGGCCTCACGGCCACCCTCGTCCGCGAGGACGGGCGGGAGGAGGACGTGTTCTCGCTGATCGGTCCGAAGCGGTTCGATCTGTTCTGGAAGACGCTCGAGGCGAAGGGATGGATTGCCCGGGTGACGTGCACGGAAATCCGCGTGCCGCTCGATCCGGCTGCCGCCGCGGAATACGCGGCGGCCGGACAGCGGGCGCGCTCCCGGATCGCGGCCGAGAACCCGGCCAAGCTGCGCGTCGTCCGCGAGCTGCTCGCGCGCCATCGCGGCCGTCCGGTGCTGATCATCGGCCAGTACCTGCGCCAGCTCAAGCAGATGGCCGCCGCCTGGGGCGTGCCGCTGGTCACGGGCGAGACGGGGCTCGACGAGCGCGAGCGGCTGTACGCCCGCTTCCGGAGCGGCGAGGAGCCGGTGCTGATCGTCTCGAAGGTCGCCAATCTCGCCGTCGATCTGCCGGACGCCGCCGTCGCCGTGCAGGTGTCGGGCAGCTACGGCTCGCGCCAGGAGGAAGCGCAGCGGATCGGGCGCATCATGCGGCCGAAGCCGGGCGCGAACGAATGCTGGTTCTACACGATCGTCACCGAAGGGACGAAGGAGATCGAATACGCGCGCCGGCGGCAATTGTTCCTGACCGAGCAGGGCTATGTTTACCGGATCGCGCGCGCATCGGAAGCGGACGGTCCGGCGGAAACGGAGGCGGCGGGATGCTGATCCGCGAATGGTTGAGGCGTTTGCCGCCCGATGCCGCCGCCCGTTTCGCCGCCTCGCCGCCGTGGAACGCGGTCGCCGCGGACCGGGACTGGGCGGCCCTGGCGGCCGATCCTGACGCCGTGTCGCGGGCGGCCGCCGCGCTGCCCGAAGAGACGGCGGCGGCGCTCAAGACGGCCCTGATCCGGTTCGGCTCGCTGCCTTTCGAACCGGAACAATTCGGGAGCGCGGCGGCCGGCGACGGGCTGCCGTCCGGCGTCGCCGCGCGCGAGCTGGAACGGCTGCGCGCCGCCGGCATCGTTTTCACCGTGCGCAAGACCTGGGGCGACCGGCTGCATTTCATCGCGTCCGACGCGCTGGCGGCGTGGACGGCCGCGCTGCTTCCGCTCGATGTTCGGCCGCTCCCGGACGACCGGAGAGCCGCGCGCCCGCTGCAGGATTACACGGAACCGCTCGGGCTGCAGCTGCTGCAGATGTTCGCCGAATTGGCGAAGCGCGGCGCGGAGCTTGCGGCGGGCGCCGGCATGACCGGACGAACCGCCGCCTCGGCCGCGGCCCGGCTGTCGTTCGGTTCGGAAGCGCTGCGGGCTTTCGAAGCTCGGCTTGCCGCCGGCCGCGCCGGCGACGCGGCGGACCCGCGCATCGCGTTCGGCCTTGCCGCGGCGGCGCATCTCGGCCTGCTCGGCGAAGCCGGAGGCCGGACCGTCTGGCGGCGGGACGCGCTGGCCCGATGGCTCGCGATGGAGGCGAACCGCCGCGAACGGGAGCTGCTCGCGTTCGCGACGGATCGCCTCGCGGCGTGCGACGAGCGGTTCATGCACGCGGGCGCGCTGCTGCGGAGCCTCGAAGGCGGCCGCTGGTACCCGGCCGCCGGCATCGAAGCGTGGCTGGCGCGGCATGCGCCGGCCGCCGCGGAACACTGGCGCGACTGGGTCGGGACGCTGACCGCCTTCGGCTGGATGCAAACCGGCCGGTCGGCGGCGGGCGAGCCCGTCGTGCGATGGCTGATCGATCCGCGGGGCGGAGCGGAGACGAAAGCCGGCGACCGGGCGCCGGACGGCCGGATCCGCTTCATGCCCGGCGCGGAGCTGGCCGTTCCGCCCGATCTCGATTGGCGGCTGCGCTGGGAACTCGAGCTTGTCGCGGACAAGGCGAAGCCCGGACCGATGGCGGTCATGCGGCTTTCGGCCGTCTCGTACGCGCGCTGGGTCGAGAACGGCCGGACGGCCGGGGAGGCGCTGGCGCTGCTCGAAGAAGCCGCCGGCTGCCCCGTCCCGGACGATCTCGGGCGGTCGATCCGGGAATGGGACGAATCGGCCGGGAGAATGGGCTTTCGGGAAGCGCTGCTGCTCGTCTGCGACGACGCGCGGATCGCGGACCGGGCGGCCTCCGAACCGCCGGTTGCCGGGCTGCTGGGCGAACGGATCGGCGAGCGGCATTTCCTCGTCGATCCCCGCCATGCCGCCGAGCTGCGCAGACGGCTCGCGAAGGCCGGCATTCCGGCGCGCTCGGGCATGCCGGAGACGGACGGGCCGGAGCGGCCCCGCTATCCGTTCGCGCGGGACCCGGGGCCGGACGGCGGCGCCGCGGACGCTCCGGCACCGGAATCGCCGGGGGACGCCGTCATGGCGAAGGCCGTCCGGCTGCTGTCCGGGCTGCAACTGGAGCGCTACGCGCCGGATCTCGAGATCCGGCCGCCCGCGGCGTCCGACGATCCGTCGCGCCGCGAACGTCCATCCGCCCCGTCCGGCGCCGGCCGGACGCGTGCCGCGGCCGGCGGCGAAGGCGACCGGATGCGGGCGATACGCGCGACCGGACTGCCCGCCCACTGGTTCGGCGCGCTCCGCCGCGTCCATCCGTCCACGCGGCGCGAAATGGTGAAGCGGGCGATCGAGATCGGCGCGGCCGTCCGCATCGTCCGGGACGGGGCCGAAATGGACATCCTGCCCGAACGGCTGGAGGAGACGGACGGCGGCTGGCGGATGATCGGCCGGCCGGCGGGCTCTGCGGCCGACCCGTCGTCCCGCGTCGCGCTCGACGGCGATTCGTGGTCCGAGATGCGGCTTCTGCTCCCCGAATGGATCGGTGAGAGGAAATAACCATTCTATTTTGCCCCCCGGGAGTGGTATGATAGAGATCAAGACGGCTATACGGGGGTGATCGTCAGTGGCCATTCAACTTGAAGCGGCCGCGGCGTCCGCGGATCGGAACGGTCAGGCATCGGGACCGCTGGACATGGCGGCGCTGCTGCTTGCGGCGTACGATCTTGGCGACATGATCAATCAATCGGCCGATGCTGCCGATTATTTATATTGGAAGGCGCAGCTTGCGCGGGACGAAGAAGCCCAGGCGCTGATCCGGGATTTCCGCAAGGCGAAGGAACGGTTCGAGGAATGCAGCCGGTTCGGCCGCTTCCATCCGGATTATGACGAGGCGAGGCGGGAAGCGGCGGAGATGCAGCGGCGGATGGACGAATGCGCCACGATCCGCCGGTTCAAGGAAGCCGAGCAGGCCGTCGACGACATGCTGCGCGAAATCGCCGTCCTCATCGCGAGGGCGGTTTCCGAAGACATCAAGGTGCCGGACAGCGGCACGGTCCGGGCCGGCTGCGGCGGCGGATCGTGCGGCGGCGGTTGCGCGAGCTGCGGCTGACGGCAGCCGCGGCCCGCGCCCGCGCCGGCGCATGTTCCGCGCGGACTTGCCGCGCGAACGGATCATGAACGGAGGAGAATGCGGATGAACGATGCGATTGGACACGAAAGCGGTTCCGCCGGACAGGAAAGCGGTTCCTTTCTGGCGGACCGGGTCGGATACATCGTGTGGGTCAGCGATCATCGTCAGGCGCGCAACCTGGACAAATACGGCACGGTCCATTACATCTCACGGAGAATGAATTACGCCGTGATCTACATGGACGCCGACAAGGCGGAAGACACGATCCGCAACATCGAACGGCTCCAATACGTAAAAAAGGTGGAGCGTTCGTACAGGGGCGAGATCCGGACGGAATACTCGAAGAACGTGCCGGACAAGACCCGTTCGTACAGCATCTGATTCCTCCTCGCAATCGCCATCGCCCGGAACGCCGCAAATGTGATAAAATGGAAACCAAACCCGGAGTTCCCGCATGATGGAGGTGTTCGTGATGAAGGACAAGACGACGGAGCGTTGGGGCACCTATGAATCGTTCTATGTCGAGCTTGCCGGCAAGAAGGTCGCCGATATTGTCATCACGAACCACGCCAGAATGCGGTGGATCGACCGGATCGACCAGACGCGGTCGGAATCGGCCGAGATTGCGGCGTTCATGTGGGAATGCCTGAAGCAGGGCAGGATCGAACCGTATTACCGGAACGAGAACGACGTGTTCCTGATCGACGACGATCTCGTGTTCGTGGCCGAATTCACCGAGTTGCCGGGCGAGACGGACCTGGTCGGCCAGCCGCTGCACAAGATGATCGTCGTCACCTTCCTTGGCAGGATGTCCGTGACGATCGAGCTGCGCGACCTGAAGACGTACTATTCCTGGCTCCGCCACTCCCGGCGGATGACGCTCATCAAGAACAGCCGCAAGCGGAAATGACGGAACCTGACGGCACATGCGCGACGGGGCGCATGTGCTTTTTTGCGTTTTGCGCAAGGCATGATGCCGCCGGGCGCGTTTTCGGTATAATGGGGATAGTACGCAAGGAGTGGGTGCCCGTGGCGCTGAACTTTCACCAACTGCATATTTTTTACACCGTCGTTGACAAGGGCAGCTTTTCCGCGGCCGCCCAGGCGCTGCATATGACCCAGCCCGCCGTGACGATGCAGGTGCAGTCGCTGGAAGACTACTTCGGCACGAAGCTGCTGCACCGGTCGACGAAGCGGATCGAGCTGACGGAGGCGGGAAGGGCGCTGCTCCCCTACGCGAAGCAGTCGATCGAGCTGATCCGCGAAACGGACGCCGCGATGTCCCGGTTCACGCGGCAGCTGAAAGGAAGGCTGCAGCTCGGGGCCAGCCTGACGATCGGCGAGTACATTCTGCCGCGCCTGCTCGGGCCGTTCGGCAAGGAGTACCCGCACATCGCGATCAGCATGAAGGTGATGAACACCGCGCAGATCATGGAGGAGATCCTGAACCACCAGCTCAATTTCGGGCTCGTCGAGGCGCCGGTCCACCACCCGGACATGCACATGGAGCCGGTCATGAGCGACGAGCTGAAGCTGATCGCCCCCGCCTCGCATCCGCTCGCGCGGAAGGACGAGGTGACGCTGGCGGAGGCGATCGGTTACCCGTTCGTCCTGCGCGAGCAAGGTTCCGGCACGCGGCTCGTCATGGAGGAGCAGCTGAAGGCCCGGAACATCGATCCGCGCGGCCTCAACATCGTCATGGAACTGGGCAGCACCGGGGCGGTGAAGTCGGCGGTGGAGGCGGGCGTCGGCATTTCGTTCGTCTCGGCGTCCTCGGTCAAGCACGAGGTCGCGCTCGGACTCATCAAGATCGTGCCGCTCGCCGACGCCGTATTCAAGCGGGAGTTCTACTCGATCTATCTGAAATCGTCGCTGCTGCCGATCTCGGCCGTGACGTTCCTGACGTTCCTGAAGGAGAGGGATCTGCGCCAATGGCTGTGAAGAAAACGGAGGGTCGCGCCGATCTGCACACGCACTCGACTGCCTCGGACGGGACGGGCTCGCCGGCGGACAACGTGCGGCTGGCACGCGAGATCGGGCTTGCGGCCGTCGCGCTGACCGACCACGATACGACGGCCGGGCTCGAGGAAGCGCTGGCGGAAGGCGCGCGGCTCGGCATCCGGGTCGTGCCGGGCGTCGAGCTGAGCACGATGGCGAACGGACTGGAAATTCACGTGCTCGGGTACTTTGTCGATTGGCGCGACGCGCGGTGGCGGGAGCGGCTCGGGACGCAGCGGGACGCGCGGATGAGGCGGAACGCGATGCTGCTGGAGCGGCTCGCCGCGCTGGGCATGCCGGTTACGATGGAAGAGGTGGAGCGCGCCGCGGCCGGGCGGGCGTCCGGCGGGTCGATCGGCCGGCCTCACATCGCGGAGGCGATGGTCGCGCGCGGTTACGTCTCGTCGACGGCCGAGGCGTTCGAGCGCTATCTCGGGAGCGAGGGGGCGGCTTACGTTCGCGTTCCGCGACCGACGCCGCTCGAGGCCGTGCGCTGGATTCATGAGGCCGGAGGCGCGGCGGTCATCGCCCACCCCGGGCTGTACGGGCGAGACGAGCTCGTGGAATCGCTGCTGGAAGCGGGGACGGACGGCATCGAGGCGTACCACTCCGACCACGGTCCGGAGGACGAGGCGCGCTACGCGGCGATGGCCGCCCGGCACGGCGTGATCGCGACCGGCGGATCGGACTATCACGGCGCGCGCGGAGGCGTCGTGTTCCACGGCCCGCTGGGCGGCCGCACCGTCGATGCCGCCGTCGTGGACCTGCTGGAGGCGGCGAGCCGGAAGTATCGGTGATGCGCGGGGTTGCGGGGGAGTCCGCTGGCATCGCGCCCGGGTTTGCGGGGATGTCCGCGGCGTCGCTTACGGGTTTGCGGGAAAATGGCGGGCATACGCCCGGGTTTGCGGGAAGTTCGCGGGTGCCGCGCTCGCAATCGCGCAGAGTTCGCAGGCTCGCTCCCGGAATCGCAGGGAGTTGAAGGCATCGCGCTCGGGTTCATGGGGGCGTAATACCGGATGCCGGCGCGGCATTTGCTGCGGACCTTTCCGGCGGCGTGGAAATAGAAGAAGTTTTTTCCTCTATTTTTCGGATTTCGGCCGACAGCCGCGAAATAGAAGAAAAAACTTCGTTTATTTTCTGAAATCGGGCAGAAACGGACCCGATCTTTGGATATAGAAGAAAAATCTTCTTTTATTTCGCTCAAAAGATTGAATTTCGACAAAATAGAGGAATATATTTCGCTTATTCCGATGGCGGCGCCGCCGATGGAGGCGAACCACCGGAGAGAGCAACGATCCGGGCGCCGCCGATGGAGGCGAACCACCGGAGAGAGCAACGATCCGGGCGGCGCCGATGGAGGCGAACCTCCGGAGAGAGCAACGATCCGGGCGGCGCCGATGGAGGCGAACCGCCGGAGAAGCAACGATCCGGGCGGCGCCGATGGAGGCGAACCGCCGGAGAGAGCAACGATCCGGGCAGCGCCGATGGAGGCGAACCGCCGGAGAGAGCAACGATCCGGGCTTCCCGGGTTTGCCCTTTCGCTCATGTGACCGTCCGCACCGGCAGCGCCTTGATCCGCTCCTCGTCCGGCGTCACGAACAGCGTTTTCTGGTGATCGTAGATGACGAAGCCGGGTTTCGCGCCGTTCGGCTTGCGGACATGGCGGATCAGCGTGTAGTCGACCGGCACGAGGCTGGACGCCTTGCCCCGGCTGTAATACGCCGCCAGCATCGCCGCCTCCTCCAGCGTCGCGTTGCCGAAGCCGGTGCCGCGAATGACGACGTGGGAGCCCGGGATGTCCTTCGTGTGCAGCCACGTGTCGTTCGGCGACGCGAGCCGGTTCGTCAGATACTCGTTCTGCGTATTGTTCTTGCCGACGTAAATCGGCACGTTCTCCGAAGACGTGTAAAGAAGCAGCGCCGGACGGACCGGCTTCTTCTTTCTCGCCGCCGCGCCGCCCCGCGGCTTCAGGTACCCCTGCTCCGCGAGCTCCTCGCGGATCTCCTCGATATCCTGCAGCGACGCCGTCTCCAGCTGCGCGAGCAGCGTATCGAAATACGCGATCTCCTCCCGCGCCGCCTCCATCTGCTCCATCGCGGCCGCCATGCTGTTCTTCGCCTTGTTGTACCGCTTGAACCAGCGCTGCGCGTTCTCCGACGGCGAGAGCTGCGGATCCAGCTCGATCGTGACCGTCGGCTGTCGTTCGTCGTAGTAGTCGATCACCTCCACCGACGTCTGCCCTTTCCGGATCGCGTGCATGTTCGCGATGAGCAGCTCGCCGGTGATCCGGTAGCGGTCCGCTTCCTTCGCTTCCTCCAGCGTCGCCTCGAGCTTTTCGATCTTCTTCTCGTTCTTCGTCTTCTCGTTCAGCAGGAACCGGTGCAGATCTGCCGACCGCTGGCGGACGAGGTCCCGCTCGGCCTTGTCCCCGAAGTACGCTTCGAGGCATTCCAGGATCGAATCGTACATGCGGGCGTCTCCGTCCAGATGGGTCAGCCGGGTCACCGAGAAAAACGTCTTCCCGCGAAGGTCCACGACATTCGGTTCATACGCGTGCGAGCGAAAAGCCGCCATCATCTCCCGGAACGCCCGCCACAGCGCCTCGGGATCGTCCGGCGAGCCGGACCGGTGGACGATTTCGCGGGCAAGCAGCGGGCTCACGCCGGCGAACGCGTCGACCAGCCGCCTGTCCGCCGGGGCGTCCGCGCCCGCCGAACGGAGCGCTTCGGCAAATCCCGCGTAATCCCGGACGGCCAGCGGGTCGGCCTTCGCCTGTTCGGGCGGCGGCGTGTAGGCGCTGCCGGGCATGACGACCCGGTAGCTGCTGATCGCGGGCGTGACGTGATGGATGCCGTCGTAGATGCGGCCGCTTGCGGGATCAAGCAGGATGATGTTGCTGTGACGGCCCATCAGTTCGACGACGATCCGCTTGAGCGACACGTCCCCGAGCTCGTCGCGCTGGCGGATGTCGATGTGCAGCACCCGCTCGCAGCCCGGCTGCGCGACGGATTCGATGACGCCGCCCTCGCAATGCTTGCGCATCAGCATGCAGAACATCGGCGCCTCGAGCGGATTCTGCTGCTGGCGCGTGATCCAGTGGACGCGCGGATACGTCGGATTCGCCGACAGCAGCAGCCGGGGCTGGCCGCGCAGGCCGCCGCCGCGCAGCTGCAGCACGAGCGTATGGTCGTCGGGTTGATGAATGCGATGAATGCGGGTTCCGGCAAGCTGCCGGAGCTCGTGCGCGATCGCGCGCACCACAATGCCGTCAAGTGACATCGGAAGGACAACCACCTTTGGGTCTGCGGATACTTGCGTTGACCATTCTCTATCATGCCATAGTTCGGAGAAAAACTTAAGGGCCGTTCGCGCGCTGTCCGCCTTTCTCCTTCCCGCTGGGATATTTCACCGGTTGTCCGAATAGATTTACCCTGTAACGAGGCTGTCCGCCCGTTCGATTCCGACGGGGCCGGAAAGCGGATTACGGGAGGGAGACGGATGGAACAGAAGATGTGGCACCGGATGGACCCGCGCGAACTGACCCTCGCGCTCGGGAGCGACGCGGAGCGGGGGCTCTCCGAGACGGAAGCGGCGCGCCGGCTCGCCGAGCACGGCCGGAACGAGCTCATGGAAGGGAAGCGCACGCCGCCGATCGCGCTCTTCATGAACCAGTTCAAAGATTTCATGGTGCTGGTGCTCATCGGCGCGACGCTGATCTCGGGGTTCCTGGGCGAATACATGGACGCCGTCGCGATCCTGGCCATCATCATGCTCAACGGGGTGCTCGGCTTCATCCAGGAATACCGGGCCGAGCAGTCGCTGCGCTCGCTGAAGGCGCTGTCCGCGCCGACGGCGCGCGTCGTCCGGGACGGGGAGACGAGGGAAATCCCGGCCGCCCTGCTCGTGCCCGGCGACATCGTTCTCCTCGAGAGCGGCGACCGCGTGCCGGCCGATCTCCGGCTGCTCGAGGCGAGCAGCCTGTACACGGAAGAGTCCGCGCTGACCGGCGAATCGGTGCCGGTCGGCAAGCACGCGAGGCCGATCGACGAAGACGGGCTCGGGACGGGCGATCTGAAGAACATCGGCTTCATGGGCACGATGGTGACGCGCGGCACGGGCCGCGGCATCGTCATCCGCACCGGCATGCAGACCGAAATGGGCAAGATCGCCCACATGATCGAACAGGCGGAGGAGGCCGAGACGCCGCTGCAGCGGCGCCTCGCGCAGCTCGGCAAAGTGCTGATCGCGGTGGCGGTCGCGCTGACGATCGTCGTCGTCGTCGCGGGCATCCTGCACGGCCAGCCGGCCTATGACATGTTCCTGGCCGGCGTCAGCCTCGCCGTCGCCGCCATTCCGGAAGGGCTTCCGGCGATCGTCACGATCGCGCTCGCGCTCGGCGTGCAGCGGATGATCCGCCGGCGGGCGATCGTGCGCAAGCTGCCGTCCGTCGAGACGCTCGGCTGCGCCACGGTCATCTGTTCGGACAAGACCGGCACGCTGACGCAAAACAAGATGACCGTCACCCGGCTCTGGACGGGCGGCCGCACGCTCGAGGTGACCGGGGAGGGGTACACGCCGAAGGGCGAGGTGCTCGAGAACGGCAAGCCGGCGGACCTGAAGCGGGACGCCGCGCTCCGCCGGCTGCTGCAGGTCGCGGCGCTGTGCAACAACGCGCGGCTGATCCGGGCCGGGGAAAACGGTTCTACGCGGCCGGCGGGCCGGCGGACGGAAACCGCGGACGAATGGATCCTGCAGGGCGATCCGACGGAAGGCGCGCTCATCGTTCTGGCGGCCAAGCTCGGCGTCACGGTCTCGTCGCTGGAAGGGCTGTATCGCCGGGAGCGGGAATATCCTTTCGACTCGGAGCGCAAGCGGATGTCCGTGCTGGTCAGCCACCAGGGCGGCCGGCTCGTCTGCACGAAGGGCGCGCCCGACCTGCTCATGGAGCGATGCGCCTACGCGCTCTGGGACGGCAACGTCGTGCCGTTCACGCCCAGCTTGAGGCAGAAGGCGGCGGAGGCCGCGGAGCAGATGGCCGGATCGGCGCTGCGCGTGCTCGGGCTCGCCTACCGCGATCTGCGTCCGCAGGACAGGACGGACAGCGAGGCCGACGTCGAGAAGCAGCTCATCTTCGTCGGCCTGGCCGGCATGATCGATCCGCCGCGCAAGGAGGTGCAGGGCGCGATCGCGACCTGCCGTCAGGCGGGCATCAGGACGGTCATGATTACCGGCGACCACCGGCTCACCGCCGAGGCGATCGCAAGCCAGCTCGGCATCCTGCCGCGCGGCGGCCGGTCGCTCGACGGCCGGCAGCTCGAGGCGATGACGGACGCGCAGCTCGACCGCGTCGTCGAGGACACCTACGTCTACGCCCGCGTCGCGCCGGAGCACAAGCTGCGCATCGTCAAGGCGCTGCAGCGCCGCGGCCACGTCGTCGCGATGACGGGCGACGGCGTGAACGACGCGCCGGCGATCAAGACGGCGGACATCGGCATCGCGATGGGGCGATCGGGCACAGACGTCTCGAAGGAGGCGTCGTCGCTCGTCCTGTCCGACGACAACTTCGCGACGATCGTCGCGGCGATCGAGGAAGGCCGCGGCATTTACGAGAACATCCGCAAGTTCATCCGCTACCTGCTCGCGTCCAACGTCGGCGAGATTCTGACGATGTTCCTCGCGATGGTCTTCGCGCTGCCGCTGCCGCTCGTGCCGATCCAGATCCTGTGGGTGAACCTCGTGACCGACGGCCTGCCGGCGATGGCGCTCGGCGTCGACCAGCCCGAGAAGGATCTGATGCGCCAGCCGCCGCGCGGGAATCGGGAGAGCATTTTCGCCCGCCGGCTCGGCTGGAAGATCATCAGCCGGGGTACGCTGATCGGCCTGTGCACGCTTGGCGCGTTCGTCCTGACGCTCCGCTCGGGCGGCGGCCTGGAGCGGGCGCAGACGGTCGCGTTCACGACGCTCGTCATGGCCCAGCTCATCCACGTGTTCGACTGCCGCAGCTCGAGATCCATTTTCCACCGTAACCTGCTGGAGAACCGCTGGCTCGTGCTCGCCGTGCTGTCCTCGCTCGCGCTCATGATTCCGGTGTTGTACGTCGAGCCGCTGCAGGCGATCTTCAAGACGGTGCCGCTCGGTTTCCGCGAATGGTCGCTCGTGTTCGTCGCCGCCGGCATCCCGACGTTCGTCATGGGCATCGGCAGCGTCCTCGGCACGCCGGGGCGCCGCAAGCGGCGGCGCATCGCGTACGGCGGACCGAAGCCCGTCTCGTCCTGAAGCGCGCCATCGCCCGGGACCGCCTTCCACGATTCGGATAAGTGCAAACAATAGACGGATGGATCAATACTCTTGGCCCGCGCAGCCGGGTATGCTGACAGCATAAGAAGCGGAACCGGCGAACCCGCCGGAAGCCAAGGGAGTGCAAAGAACGTGGATTTCGTGAAAATGCATGGTCTCGGGAACGACTTCATCGTGGTCGCGGGCGAGCGGGAGCTGCCGGCGGACGCGTCCGAACTTGCCGTAAGGCTCTGCGACCGCCATTTCGGCGTCGGCGCCGACGGCCTCGTCTACATCCTGCCGTCCGAACGGGCCGACTTCCGCATGCGGATCATGAACTCCGACGGCTCGGAGGCCGAGCAGTGCGGCAACGCGATCCGCTGCGTCGCAAAGTACGTGTACGACCGCGGACTGATTGCGCGGGATTCGGTCACGATCGAGACGCTCGGCGCGGGCGTGCAGCGGCTGCAGATCACGGCCGAGGGCGGCAAGGCCGTCCGGGTGCGGGTGGACATGGGCGAACCGATCCTGGACGGACTTGCCGTTCCGACGACAATCGACGCAAGCCCGGTGATCGGACATCCGATCGAGGCGGACGGCCGGGAATTCCGGTTCACGGCGGTTTCGATGGGCAATCCGCACTGCGTCATTTTCGTGGAGGACGCGGCGTCGTTCGACCTTCACCGGTGGGGGCCGCCGCTCGAGACGCACCCGCTGTTCCCGCGCAAGACGAACGTCGAGTTCGTCACCGTGAAGTCGCGGTCGCACGTCGTCATGCGCGTCTGGGAGCGGGGCGCGGGGCCGACGCTCGCGTGCGGCACGGGCGCGTGCGCGACGCTCGTCGCGTCGGTGCTCGGCGGCCTGACCGACCGGACGGCGACGGTGTCGCTCGCGGGCGGCGATCTCGTCATCGAATGGAGCGAGGAGGACAACCACGTCTACATGACGGGCCCCGCGGCGGAAGTGTTCAGCGGGACGCTTGCCTGACGGCGTCCGGACGGTTAACATAAGGGCATGAGACTTGCCCGGAAACAGGGAGAAAAGCGGCCGGATCAAAGCGCGGGCTGCTTTTCTGCTGTCTGCGCCTCCGGGCGCCGCTGGGAGGAAGACGGATGAAACCGGTTTTGCGGGATGCGCTGCGAACCGAGGTGCTGACCGGCGACGGCGCGATGGGGACGTATCTCCACCAGCTCGGGTTCCCGATCGGCGTGTCGTACGAGGAATTCAACATGACCCGGCCGGAGACGATCGCGTCCGTCCACAGGCAATATTACGAAGCGGGCGCGCGCGTCATCGAGACGAACACGTTCTCGGCGAACGCGGAGCGGCTCGCCCGCTACGGATTGGAGGATGAGGCGGCGCGCATCAACCGGGAAGGCGTGCGCATCGCGCGCGAGGCGGTCGGCGCGGACGCGTACGTCGTCGGCGCGATCGGCGCGATCCGCACCGGCCGGCTGACCGCCGTGCGGACGTCGGCGATCGAGCGCGCCTTCGCCGCGCAGATCGACGCCCTGCTCGAGGCGGGGGTGGACGGCATTCTTCTCGAGACGTTCTACGATCTCGACGAGCTGCTGATCGCGCTTCGCCTGGTGCGGGAGCGCTCCGACACGACGGTCATCTGCCAGCTCGCGGCCGTCGGAACGGAGCTGCTCTACTCGGGGCTGCCGATCGCCGAAGCGTTCCGCCGGCTCGAAGCGGCCGGAGCGGACGCCGTCGGCTTCAACTGCGAGAGCGGGCCGAACGGCATCCTGCGCGCGATCGACGCGCTGGACGGGGAGGTCGGCCTGCCGCTCTCCGTCTTCCCGAACGCGGGCGGCGCCGACTACGTCGACGGGCGGATCACGTACGCCGCCGGACCGGCGTACTTCGGCGACTGCGCGCGGCGCTTCGCCGACCGCGGCGCGCGGCTGATCGGCGGCTGCTGCGGCACGACGCCCGATCATGTTGCGGCGATCGCCGCCGCCCTGGCGAATTATGCGCCGAGCGAACCGTCCGCCGATCGCGCCGCGGCCGGACAAGGTTCGGCTTCCGGGGTCCGGGAACCGGCGCCGAAGATCCGGGTGACCGCGGAACCCGCGCCGCAAGCGGGTTCCGGCGAAGCGCCCGGCGGGGACGGGCCGACGCTCGTCGAGCTGGTCCGGCGGCGGCCGACCGTCATCGTCGAGCTGGACCCGCCGCGCGATCTCGACATCACGAAGTTCATGGAAGGCGCCCGCGCGCTCAAGGAAGCGGGCGCGGACGCGCTGACGATGGCCGACAACTCGCTCGCGGTGACGCGCATGAGCAACCTGGCGCTCGGCGCGATCGTGAAGGAGCGGGTCGGGATCCGGCCGCTCGTGCACATCGCCTGCCGGGACCGGAACCTGATCGGCACGCAGTCGCACATGATGGGGCTGCACGCGCTCGGCATCGACCATGTGCTGGCCGTGACCGGCGATCCGGCGAAGTTCGGCGACCTGCCCGGCTCGAGCTCGGTCTACGACATGACCAGCTTCGACATGATCCGGATGATCAAACAATTGAACGAAGGCGTCGCGTTCTCCGGCAAGCCGCTCAAGCAGCGGGCGCGCTTCGTCGTCGGAGCCGCCTTCAATCCGAACGTGAAGCATCTGGACAAGGCGGTCCGGCGGCTGGAGAAGAAGGTCGAGTGCGGCGCCGACTTCATCATGACGCAGCCGGTGTACGACGCCGCGCTGATCGAGCGGATCGCCGACGCGACCCGCCACATCGGCGTGCCGATCTTTATCGGCATCATGCCGCTCGCGAGCGGCAGGAACGCCGAGTTTCTCCACAACGAGGTGCCGGGCATCGAGCTGTCGGACGAAGTCCGCAGGCGGATGGCCGGGCTGGAGGGGGAAGCCGGGCGGGCGGAAGGCGTCCGGATCGCGGAAGAGCTGCTGGACGCGGCGCTGGCCTTTTTCGACGGAATCTATCTGATGACGCCCTTCATGTTCTATGACATGACGGTGAAGCTGACCTCCTGCGTGCGCGCGAAAGCGGGCCTGCCGTAGCGGGATATCTCTTGTTCCTCCGACGAAAATGGATTACAATAGAGTCCAATGGTTACACCTGCCACGGATCGGACCGGAAGGCGCCGCGGCCCGGCGGGGGCGGAACACGGCGCGGACGGCCGAACGATGGCGGCGCGAACGTATGCTCCGGCCAACGGCTGTCAACAATAGTGCAAGCCGCCCGCATATGCAGCGCCGGAAATGCGCAAGCGATCGTATCCGTTCCTGATGCCGGCGACGCGCCGCGACTCCGAGACGGGGCGAACGGGTATGACGACCGGGAGGAGACCTGAATGGCAATCAAACTGATCAATATCGGATTCGGCAACATTGTGTCGGCCAACCGGATCATTTCGATCGTCAGTCCGGAGTCGGCGCCGATCAAGCGGATCATCCAGGAGGCGCGCGACCGGCACATGCTGATCGACGCGACCTACGGCAGGCGTACGCGGGCCGTCATCATCACCGACAGCGACCATGTCATCCTGTCCGCGGTGCAGCCCGAGACGGTGGCGCACCGCCTGTCCGTCAAGGAAGAAGAACACGACGAGTGAAATCGGGGCGTATCATGAAACGAGGATTGTTGATCGTGTTGTCGGGACCGTCCGGCGTGGGCAAGGGCACCGTATGCAAGGCGCTTCGCCGCATGATGCCCGAGCTCGTCTATTCGGTGTCCGCGACAACGCGCGCGCCGCGGGCCGGAGAGACCGACGGCGTGGACTATTATTTCAAGACGCGCGACGAGTTCCGGGAGATGATCGAACGCGGGGCGCTGCTCGAGCACGCGGAATATGTCGGCAATCTGTACGGCACGCCGCGCGAGCCCGTCGAGCGGACGATCGCGGAGGGCAAGGACATCATCCTGGAGATCGACGTGCGGGGCGCGCTTCAGGTGAAGCGGAACTATCCGGAGGGCGTGTTCATCTTCCTCCTTCCGCCGTCGCTTGACGAACTGAGGCAGCGCATTTCCGGACGGGGGACGGAGTCGCCCGCCGTCATCGACACCCGCATGTCCGAAGCGAGCCGGGAGCTCGGCATGATATCCGAATACGACTACGCCGTCGTGAACGACGAGATCGAGTCGGCCTGCCGCCGCATTCAGTGCATCATCACCGCCGAGCATTGCCGGCGCGAGCGGGTCGTGCGGGAATATTCGGGTTTGATGCCCCTCATCCAGAAAGCGTAGAGAGGTGTTGCGCATGCTGTATCCATCGATCGACGAACTGATGAAGAAGGTCGACAGCAAATATTCGCTTGTCGTGGCGGCCGCCAAACGGGCCAGGATGCTCCGCGACGGCGCGAATTCGCAGCTCGAATCGCCCAAATCGCACAAGCCGGTCGGCGTGGCGCTGGAGGAGATTTACCACGATCTCCTCGTCATTGAACAGGATTCGAACGCGAAATAACGGACTCGGCAACAACCCCATGGTCGCGGGTTGTTCTTTTTTGTCCGGGGATATCGGGAAGGAGGAGGCGGACGCCCATGGAGAGCAGCAGCCTGCGCGGCAGGACGATCGTGGTCGGCGTGACGGGGGGCATCGCCGCCTACAAGGCGGCGGCGCTCGTCAGCCGGCTGACGCAGCGGGGCGCGGACGTCAGGGTGATCATGACGGAATCGGCGACGAAGTTCGTCGCGCCGCTGACGTTCCAGACGCTGTCGCGCAATCCGGTTCACACGGACACCTTCGACGAGCGGGATCCCGCCGTCGTCTCGCACATCGATCTGGCCGACCGCGCGGACCTGTTCATCGTGGCGCCGGCGACGGCGAACATCATCGCGAAAATGGCCCTCGGACTCGCGGACGACATGCTGAGCACGACGCTGCTCGCGACGACAGCGCCGATCCTCGTGGCGCCCGCGATGAACGTCCACATGTACGCCCATCCGGCCGTGCAGGCGAACATGCGGCTGCTCGCCGAGCGCGGCGTCCGTTTCGTGGAGCCGGGCACGGGGCAGCTCGCGTGCGGCTATGTCGGCAAAGGCCGGCTCGCCGAGCCCGAGACGATCGCGGAAGTCGCGGAAGCGCTGCTCGCCGGATCCGGCGGAGGCGGGATTCTGGCGGCGTCCGGGACGCCGGCGCCGGATGAAGCGCGGCCGTCCGGCGAAGAGCCGATTGACGCGATGTCCCGCCCGCTGGCGGGACGCCGGGTCGTCGTGACGGCCGGCGGCACGGTGGAACGGATCGATCCGGTGCGGTACATCACGAACGATTCGTCGGGCAAAATGGGCATCGCGGTCGCCGAGGCGGCCCGCGACCTCGGGGCGGAGGTGACGCTCGTCGCGGCGCGCGTCTCCGTGCCGCTGCCCGCCGGCGTGGGGATCGTGCCCGTCGAGTCGGCCGAAGAGATGCTGACGGCCGTGATGGAGCGGTTCGACGCGGCGGACATCATCGTGAAGGCGGCCGCCGTCGCCGACTATCGGCCCGCGGTGCGCCATACGTCCAAGATGAAGAAAAAAGACGACCGCCTCGTGCTGGAGCTGGAGAAGACGCCCGACATCCTCGCGGAAGCGGGACGGCGGAAGACGAAGCAGCTGCTCGTCGGCTTCGCGGCGGAGACGGACAACCTCGAGGCGCACGCGCTGGACAAGCTGCGGCGCAAGAACTGCGACTTGCTGGTTGCAAACGACGTGACGGCGCCCGGCGCGGGCTTCGGCACCGACACGAACTCGGTCGTCGTGTTCGACGGGAGCGGCCGGGTGGCGGAATGGACGCTCATGCCGAAGCGGGAGATCGCGCTGCGCCTGATGCGGCTGGCGGCCGAACGGCTCGCCGCGCGGGAGGCGGTTGATCCGTGATCGCCCGCGTCGTCGTCGATGTCGCCGCGCGGCAGACGGACCGTCCGTTCGATTACCTCGTGCCGGCGGAAGCCGAGGCATGGATCGGCGTCGGCAGCCGCGTCGCCGTGCCGTTCGGCGGGCGGACGGTGCAGGGGTTCGTCGTCGGCTTCGCGGAGGAAGCGGAGGTGGAGCCCGGCCGGCTCAAGCCGATCGGCGAGCTGCTCGACCCGACGCCGCCGCTGCGTCCCGACATGATCGAGCTGGCGCGCTGGATGGCGGACACCTACGGCTGCGCCTGGACGGCGGCCATGCAGGCGATGATTCCCGCGGCGCTCAAGGGCAAGGCGGAGCGGTACGTCGGCCTCGCCCGGAAAGGGGAAGAACGCGCGCGAGACGGCGAAAGCCATGCCCGGAGCGGGGGAGAACGCCCGGCTTCGGGCGCCGGAGACGGAGAAGCGCGGCCTGTGCCGGGCGACGCGAACGGGCTGCCGGATGAGCTGATCCGCTACCTGGAGCGATACGGGCCGGTGAAGCTCGACGCGCTGCTGGAGCGGTTCCCCGGTCACGCGCGCGCGATCGGCGGCGCGCTGCGCGGCGGCGTCCTGACCGAGTCGGTGCGGGTCCGGGACCGGCTGTCGGTGAAGAAGGTGCTGACCGTCTTCCCGCCGGAAGACCGCGAAGCGGCCGAACGGGCCGCCGGGGCGATGCCGCCCCGGCTCGCGAAACGGCGGGAAGCATTGCTGCATATGCTGGAGCGGAACGCTCCGGTCCCCCTGCGCAAGCTGGCGGAAGAGAGCGGGCTGTCGGAATCGATTTTCCGCGCGCTTGCGGAGCAGGGACTGCTGCGAATCGAGCCGGTGGAGGAGGACCGCGATCCGTACGCCGGGCGCCGGTTCGCGCCGACCCGGCCGCTGCCGCTCACGGAGGCGCAGGCCGCGGCGCTCGGCCGCATCGCGGAGGCGCTGGAATCCGGCGGGCCCGCGACGATGCTGCTGCAGGGCGTGACCGGCAGCGGCAAGACGGAGGTGTACCTGCAGGCGATCGAGCGGTGTGTCGCGTCCGGCCGGCAGGCGATCGTGCTCGTGCCGGAAATTTCGCTGACGCCGCAAATGGTCGAACGGTTCAAGGGGCGGTTCGGCGGCGACGTCGCCGTCATGCACAGCCGCCTGTCGGCGGGCGAGCGCTACGACGAATGGCGCAAGGTGCGCGACGGGCGCGTGCGGGTGGCGATCGGCGCGCGGTCGGCCGTGTTCGCGCCGTTCGGGCGGATCGGCCTGATCATCATCGACGAGGAGCACGAATCGTCCTACAAGCAGGAGGAGAGCCCGAAATACCACGTGCGCGACGTCGCGGTCCGGCGGGCCGGGCAGCACGGCGCGGTCGTCGTGCTCGGCTCGGCGACGCCGTCGCTCGAGAGCTTCGCGGCCGCGCGGCTCGCGCCCGTCGCGGCGGCTTCGAAGAGCGCCGGACCGGCCGTCCGGGTGAGCCCGGGCGCGGCGCTCGTTTCCGCCGAATGGCTGCCGCTGCCTGAACGGGCGCTCGGCAACCCGCTGCCTCCGGTGGACATCGTCGACATGCGGGAGGAACTCGCCGCGGGCAACCGGACGATGTTCAGCCGCCGGCTGCGCGAGGCCTTGACGCTGCGGCTTGCGCGCGGCGAGCAGACCGTGCTGCTGCTCAACCGGCGCGGCTACAGCACCTTCGTCATGTGCCGCGCCTGCGGCCATACGGCCGGATGCCCGCACTGCGAGATCGCGCTCACCTACCATCAGCGGAGCGGCGTGCTGCGCTGCCACTACTGCGGCCACGCGGAGCGGCAGCCGGAGGAATGCCCGGCGTGCGGCAGCCCGCACATCCGCTATTTCGGCACCGGGACGGAGCGCGTCGAGGAGGAGCTGAAGCGCGCGTTCCCCGGCATCCGCGTCATCCGGATGGACGTCGACACGACCGGCGCGAAGGGGGCGCACGAGAAGCTGCTGTCGGCGTTCGGCCGGCGCGAGGCGGATGTGCTGCTCGGCACGCAGATGGTCGCGAAGGGGCTCGATTTTCCGCTCGTGACGCTGGTCGGCGTGATCGCCGCGGACACGTCGCTCCGCCTTCCGGACTTCCGCGCGGCGGAGCGGACGTTCCAGCTGATCACGCAGGTCGCCGGCCGGGCGGGGCGGCACGATCTGCCCGGCGAGGTGGTCGTGCAGACGTACGCGCCGGACCATTACGCGATTCGCGCGGCGCAGCGCCACGACTACATCGGGTTCGTGCGCGAGGAGCTGCGCGCCCGCCGTCTCCTGTCCTATCCGCCGTACTGCCGGCTGGCGCTGGCGACGCTGTCGCATCCGGAGCTGCCGAAGCTGGCCGAGGCGGCCGAGACATTCGCCTCGGCGCTGCGCGGCGACGCGGAAGCGGCCGGACTGCTCGCGCCGCTCGCCGGCGGCGCGGAGCCGGCGCTGGAGCTGGTCGGCCCCGCGGCGTCGCCGATCCCGCGCCTGAAAGATCGCTACCGATGGCAAGTTATGATAAAATATCGGGGAAATGTCGACGCGGCGGGGCTGATCCGGCGGGCCGCCGACCGGCTCGCGGCGGATCGCGCCGCGGGGGACGTCCAGATCAGCGTCGATATCGACCCGCAAGTGATTCTGTGACCAGAAGGATGTGCGTAACCGAATGGCCATCAGGCTCATTGTGAAGGATCCCGATCCCGTGCTGCGGGAGCGCGCCAAGGAAGTGACGAAGTTCAACGCGAATCTCCACAAGCTGCTCCGGGACATGGCCGAGACGATGTACGACGCGAAGGGAGTCGGGCTCGCCGCGCCCCAGATCGGCATTCTGAAGCGCGTCATCGTCGTCGACGTCGGCGACGAGCACGGCTTGATCGAGATGGTGAATCCGGAGATCGTGGAGCGCGAAGGCGAGCAGATCGGTCCCGAGGGCTGCCTCAGCATCCCGGGACTGAACGGCATCGTCCGGCGGGCGCAGCGCGTCGTCGTGAAGGGGCAGGACCGGGACGGCAATCCGTTCACGGTCGAGGCGGAAGGGTATCTCGCGCGCGCGTTCCAGCACGAGGTCGATCATCTGAACGGCGTGCTGTTCACCGACATCGCCGACGAAATCTACAAGGTTCCGCAGGAATCCGGGGAACGGGAAGAAGAGGAAGCATGAGCGACATCCGCATTGTTTTCATGGGAACGCCGGAGTTCGCCGTGCCTTCGCTGCGCGCTCTCGCGGCCTGCGGGTACCGGGTCGCGGCCGTCGTCTCCCAGCCCGACCGTCCGCAGGGCCGCAAGCGGCTGCTCGTGCCGACGCCGGTGAAGGCCGCGGCGGAGGAGCTCGGAATCCCGGTGCTGCAGCCCGAGCGCGTGCGGCGGCCGGAGGCTGTGGAGGCGATCGCCGCGCATGAGCCGGACCTGATCGTCACGGCGGCCTACGGGCAGATTCTGCCGAAGGCGCTGCTCGATCTGCCGCGGCTCGGCTGCATTAACGTCCACGGCTCGCTGCTGCCGAAATACCGCGGCGGCGCGCCGATCCAGCGCGCGATCATGAACGGCGAGACCGTCACCGGCGTGACGATCATGTACATGGCCGAAGGGCTCGACACCGGCGACATGATCAGCAAGGTCGAAGTGCCGATCGAACCGGAGGACACGGCCGGCTCCCTGTTCGCGAAGCTCAGCGAGGCGGGGGCCGACCTGCTGATCCGCACGCTGCCGGACATCGTCGCGGGCACCGCGCGGGCCGTGCCGCAGAACGACGCGGAGGCGACCTACGCGCCGAACCTGACCCGCGAGGACGAGCGGCTCGACTGGTCGCGGACCGCGAAGCAGCTGTACGACCAGGTGCGCGGGCTGGTGCCGTTCTCCGGCGGGTTCACGCTGCTGAACGGCGAAGTGTTCAAAGTATGGAAATGCAGGCCGGCGGAAGACGCCGGCGGCCTGGCGGACGCCCGTCCCGGCGCGATCCGCGCGGAGGCGGGCCGGCTGCTGGTCGCCGCCGGCGACGGGTGGCTCGAGCTGCTCGAAGTGCAGCCCGCCGGGAAGAAGGCGATGCCGGCCGCCGAATGGCTGAAGGGAACGCGCCTTCCGCCCGGCGCTTCGTTCGGAGGTTGATGGCCGATGCTGTCCAGACGCGGCGCGACGGCGCGGGAAGCCGCGCTCGACATGCTGCTGCGCGTCGAGAAGGAAGGCGCTTACAGCAATCTCGAACTGAATCGGACGCTGGGCGCGGCCGGTCTCTCCAGGGCCGACGCGGCGCTCGCGACGGAACTCGTCTACGGCACGATCCAGCGGCGGCTGACCCTCGACTACTGGCTCTCCGGGTTCGTCTCGCGCGGGACGGACAAGCTGCAGCCGTGGGTGCTCATGCTGCTCCGGATGAGCCTGTACCAGCTCGTGTACCTGGATCGCGTTCCGCCGCACGCGGCGGTAAGCGAAGCGGTCAAGATCGCGAAGAAGCGCGGGCACCCCGGCATCGTCAGCCTGGTCAACGGCGTGCTGCGCAGCCTGGCGGGCAGCCGGGACGAGCTGCAGCCGCCGGACGATCCCGATCCGGTCCGCCGGCTGTCGGTGAAGCATTCGTTTCCGGAATGGATGGCCGCCCGCTGGATCGGGGCGTACGGCGAGGAGACGGCGGAGCGGATCATGGCGTCGCTCAACGAGCGGCCGAGGACGACCATCCGGGTGAACCGGCTGCGCGGCGGCCGCCGCTCGGTGCTGGAGCGGCTCAGGAAGGAAGGCTACGACGCGAAGCTGTCGCTGATCACGCAGGCCGGCATCGTCATTCGCCGGGGCGGGAACCTGGCCGACACGGACGGGTATCGCGCCGGCGAATGGACGGTGCAGGACGAAGCCGCGATGCTCGTCGCGGAAGCCTGCGATCCGGAACCGGGCATGCGGGTGCTCGATTGCTGCGCCGCGCCCGGCGGCAAGTCGACCCATCTCGCGGAGTTGATGGGCGACGTCGGCGAGGTTCTCGCGAACGACATCCACGCGCACAAGGAGCGGCTGATCGTCGAGCACGCGCGGCGGCTCGGCCTCGCCTCCGTCCGCACGTCGGTGTGCGACGCCGCCGATCTGCCGAGCCGGGTCGGCACGGAGACCATGGACGTCGTGCTGCTCGACGCGCCGTGCAGCGGCTTCGGCGTCATCCGCCGCAAGCCGGAAATCCGCTGGACGAGGCAGCCGGCCGACATCGACGAGATCGCCGCGGTCCAGCATCGGCTGCTCGCGGCGGCCGCCGCGATCGTGAAGCCCGGCGGCCTGCTCGTCTACAGCACCTGCACGTTCGAGCCGCGCGAGAACGAAGAGCAGGTCAGGCGATTCCTCGCTTCGCATCCCGAATTCGAGCCGGACGCGGACTGGCCGCGGCCGATGATGGAGGCGTTCCGCGCCGTCGGGCTGCCCGAGCCCGACCCCGACACCGGCTCGGTGACGCTGCTGCCGCACTTGGCGGGAACGGACGGCTTCTTCATCGCGCGGCTGCGCAAGCGCAGGTGACGGCGCCCGAAGCGTGTCAACTCATATAAAAATGTTACCGAAGGGCAATGGATCACTCACGTAA
>ERZ795042.150-NODE-150-length-62381-cov-21.098578_pt1 | contig 62381 bp, 69 predicted proteins | sample MGYA00375126_ERZ795042 | MGnify/ENA primary metagenome ERZ795042 (study PRJEB30171, sample SAMN05518105) | compost metagenome | isolation source: Feedstock adapted compost from Newby Island compost facility, Milpitas, CA | place: USA:Newby Island compost facility...
CTTATGCCCTGCTTCTCATGGCAGGGCTTTTGTTTTGGCTTCGCTGGGAAGCCCTCCCCCTAATTTAAGAAGAACTTAGTGGGACACTTTTGCCGCCGGCAGGGTATAATAAGAACGTGTGTTCTGTTTTGAAGGGGGGGGGAGCCGTGAACAAACTGACGCCTGGTTCGAACCTGCTTTGGGAAGGAAGCCGGATCATCCTGCCGGAGCACAAGGAGGCCATTCTGCGGCATCGCCGGGAGCAGAACCGGAAAACGAAGCCGGTGATGGACGAACAAATGCTGGAGGAACTTTCCCGGGCGATCGGGGAGGCATATGCGCTCGGAAAACCGGTGGAGATCGAAGTGTTCGGCGAATGGGAAAACCGTCTGGTGCGGGGGCGCATCCGGCGGGTGGACCCTTATGCGCGGCGGCTGAAAGTCGCGCTGAACGCGGAAGGTGCGCCGGACACATGGGAAGAGGCGGAATGGATTCCGATGGACGACATCGTTCGGATTTCCATCGAAGAAGAATAAAAAAAGGAAGACCGGAATGGTCTTCCTTTTTTCACGCGGTCATGCCGTGCAAAAAGACCGCGGCATGGCGGACGCCGTCTTCAAAATCAACCGACTCCAGCAACACGCCCCGCTCTGTCCATTTGAAGGCGGTAAGCGTTTCGAAGGCTTCCAGCGCCTTCACCGTGTCATGCGCCGGCAGGACGAGTCCCGCCGGCGGCGCGCCGTGCAGAAACGGAGAAGTGGTTTCCAGGACGCTTTCCCAAGGTGCCCCTTCATGGCCCAGTTGCGCGGTGACGGTATATTCGCCGCTGCTTCCGGGCCGGACGCCAAAGCGCAGCAGAAGGTCCGGATACTCCAAAAGGTGCCGGTCCCTGTACTCGCGCATGCGATCCAGAAGCGCCTTTTCAAACGGCTCCTTTCCGACCGGATTCAGATGGAACTGGCTGACGGCCGGAAGATCCGGAATCTCGACGCGCGGGAAATCGGTCCCCAGCGGGAAGAACCGGACCAAAAGTTCCCTTTTGCCTTTCGGATCCAGAAACCCGATGACGCCGTCGTTTTCCTCCAGGAGGGCGGAAGGAAACTGTTCAAGCAGTCCCTCCATGACAGAGGCGGCAAACGGCGTCATGACGCCGCTTTCCTCGACACAAGATGCAAAGTCGCCGCCGATATACAGCGAAGCCAAATGGACACCGTTGCATTGCACGAAGCGAAGCCCGTCGCCCCGCTTCTCGAAGCGGATTTGATTGCGCCACGGACGCAAGGAGTCTTTCTGCGGAAACAGCCCCAGCGGTGCAAACAGCGGCGCCAGCGTTTTGGTCCGGAGCGTGATGTCCGGGAACATGGTTCCCGAAAGGGCGGGGTAGGGGTCGGCTGCCGGCAGCGGGAATTCCCGCTCCTGGACGATCCGGCCATTCCGAAGTTCCAAAGGCGTCTTCACCTTCGTCTGGAGCAGGGTCTTCCGGAAATCCGAAAACGGCCAGGAAGCGATTCCTTCCCGTTCGATTTCGGCTTCTACCGGGAAGGAGAGAGTGAACTGCGGGTGCGTGATCGTCGCCGACACCTCGCCGTTTTTGGCCGTTACGGTCACCACCGGGTCTTCCGTATCCTTCGGGACGGAAATCGGCTCAACGAACGGAAGAAGCGCCCGCTTGGAGGTTTTGATCTTCATTTCATGTTGCCACCTTCCTTATCGCAGATTTGGTCTGCTTCTGTGCCCTCTCCAGTTCCAGAAGTTCGGAGATGAGCGCGGAAGCCTGGCCTTTCGTAAGTTCCTTGAGATTGATTTGTCTTCCGTGTTTGGAAGCAAGTTCCGCCAGCAGGTTGTATTGCTTGGGGCTGATAGGTTCATCCTGCCAGCGTCTGGGCTGGGGCTGCGGAGCCGGTTCGGGTTTGAATTCCGGCTGGATGGTCATGCTGAGGATGTGTGCATATTCGCAGTTTTCTTCCAGGTACTCGTTGACGTGAGCGATAAATTCCAGATTGCCCGCTTCGATCAACTCCTCCATCCACCGGGGATGCTGAAACTCGTGCAGCCAGCAGGTGGTCAGTTCCTCGCGGGCGAGCGTCGTCTGGAAATCCGGATTGTTTTCGTACACCCACTTGAGGAAACTGGCCAGATGCTCCTGCACCTCCAGCCGCTTTTGCTCCTCCAGGAAACCAAACAGCACAGACGGCACCTCCTTCGCCATCGCGAAACATTCAGTTATTCACATTAAATTCCGTTATTCAAATTATAACAGATCAAAAATGACCTTTCTACAAAAAAAAGAAAAGGCGGCCGACCGGCCGCTTTGTCAAAGCCTATCCGGTTACTCGTCATCCTCGAAGTTCGAGCGGGCCAGTTTTGCGTGGAAATCGCTCCGCGCACGGAAGGCTTGTTCTGGCAGATCCGCGTTTTCCGCCTGTTGGGCTTTCCCGGAAATGCTCCCCAGGGCGCCGGCCGGATGCAGAAGCGCGGCCACAAACGCGCCCAGCGCACGCCGGGTTTCCGGCAGGCGGAGCCACTCGCGTTGATCCGGCGGAATGCGGGGAAGAATCAAAACCAGGCGTTCGCCGTCTTCCTCATCCTGCAGTCGATCCTGCGCCGCGCGAATGAGAAGATCAGCCAGGGCTGCGCTGCGCTTTTTGCCGGGCGCATACGCATTCAAGAATTCCAGCACCTGCGGCGGCGTATCCACGGGCAGCCGGAAAGAGACCGACTGCCCGGGCTGGAGAAAGCGTTCCATGCGCGATCACCCGTTTTGCTGCGCCAGGTAGATCTCCAGCAGTTTGTAGTAGGCGCGGGCGATCATCCAGACGGATTCCCGGCTTTCGACGAAACGCAAGGGGAATCGGTCCTGCGCCTGGTTGAGTTTCTCCAGGTACGGTTTCAGAATGACGGCACCGCCGCCGATGAGGTACGCCACGCGGATGAACGGCACCCGGGTCCAGAGTTTCCGGATCAGGTTGTACTCTTCCCGGGCGAGCCGCATCAGCACTTCATCGACGATCGGCTGAATGGACTGCCGGTTGCCTTTCACGTAGATGTGATTGCGTTCTTCGGGGGATGGATGCGTGATGACGTCCGCCAGCGCGGCGCGGCTCGGGAAGCGGTAGCCGTGCATGCGGGCCGTTTTCTCCATGATCTCATCCAGGTAGGGCGAAACGCCTTCCCGGATGCCTTCGGAGTTCAGGTTGTCCACGTCGCCTCCGGGAAGGATGATGGCGCAGTCCGTTGAAAGCCCGCCGATGTCGCAGATGAGGGTCGTTTTGTCCAGCAGTTCCTCGTTGCGCACCCGGCCGTCGTCATGCGTGGTGAGATCCACCATGGCCGCCTTTCCCTCGGTATTCACGATGACGTCTTCGAACCGGATCCGGACCGAAAGGCCCCCGAATTTCGGCGCATCCAGGAATCGCACTTCATGCTGGGCGTTCCGGAGTTTTTCCCGGAATGCCTTGCGCCGGCCCTTCTGCCGGGATTCGGCCAGCGGAAGCCCCGTGGAAAGGAAGTAGGCCGCTTCGATGACGCCGCCGGAGGCGTTGTGGTGCCGGGCCGCATCCACCGCAAGGGCCGCAAGCAACAGCACGACCGTCTGGTCATTCTCGCTCTTTTCGCTGTCCGCCAGGAGTTCCTCGTTGTTGGCGTACCGTGCGGCCAGGTTGCCGACGTAAAAAATCCCCCGGCCGGAAGAAAGCGCACCGGACACGATTTCGACGTGCAGACCGTCCAGGATGTCCTTCTCCAGATCCACCACGTCGCGCTCCCTGGGCGCCCGGGCGATGACGTTGAGGATTTCGATTTCGTTTTCGGGTTTGAGTCCCTCCACGTACCCCTTCAGTTTGTAGTTGCCAATGTCGATGGCCGCTTTCCTTGCGACTGTCATGAAGATGACCTCCTGTTTTTTTGAAAATGGCCCCTGGTGTACGAAACGTGCACGCAGGGGCAATAAGAAGCGGCCAAAAAGCGTTATATCCCCTTTATTTTTCAATGATTTGGGAAAGAATGATCAGGAAAAGGGTGTTTCACCCGATCCTGATTGTTCTTTCCCCGGGAGGAAGGACGGACGTATCTCCTTTTTCGGACGTTTCGCTCCGTTGTGTATGCCTTGCCCCGCTCTTGCCCCCTCCAGCCTGCACCCCCGGTGGTGAGTGGCTGGGAGGACGGATGCCCCTGTCCTGATCGAAACAGGACAGGGGACCTCTGCGGTTTTTCGCCTTACCCCCGTATGGAGCCGTGGAGGTCGGACTGGAGAGGCCGCTCACGCCGCGTCCGAAAGGGCGCGCCTTCCGGAACCGCCCAGGTCGCGCTTTACCGGCGGGTTTCCCACCCCGCGGCGTGCTGTCTCGCCCGAAGGCGACGCGGACGGACATCAGGCGCAAACCCCATTCGGCTTTGGGATTCGCGCCTCTGGGAAAAGGGGCGTTCAGCCCTCTGACGGCATCCACTCGTCTCGCTGCCCCCGATTGCTTCTTGCGAAGCGTGGCGGGGAGCGACCGGTCAGCCGAACTTCTTCCCCCGGCCGCATCCCTTCGACGAGGCCGTTTTTAACGCGTTCTCCGGGACCGCGGGATAACCTCCTTGCGCCGAGGCGCGCGGGAGGAGGGGGCGCCGCCGGGCGCCCCCTTGGGGATATGCGGTTGTTCTGTGTTTTATTATAGCCGGGAATGAACGCACATTCAACGAATAACGTAACAAAAAACAAAAAACCGAAAACGAGACGTTCATTTGAATAAAGGATGAATAACGTAATATAATGAAGGCGACCGACCCTTGTGAAAGGAAGTGATTCCGTTGCGGAAGCGGATTTCCGTCCTGCTTTCGGTTTTCCTGGTGCTGGTTCTTGCGGGGTGCGGCGAGGAACTGCGCTACGGTGACACGATCAATGCGCAGACGACGCTGGACGCCAGCCGCACGCAGAACGCCATCGTGATGGATGTGCTTCGCAATTCCAACAAGATCATGAGCCTTCTGACGCAGGAACCGAGCGTCTTTTCGCTTTCCCAACTGGAAGCGGCACTGACGGAGGAAATGGAACGGACGCAGGAAGCCATGAACAGGCTGGAAAAGTTCCGTCAGCCCAAGCACCTGGAGGATGAATTCGAGCAGACCTTCCAGGCGCTTTCCAACTACAAATCGGCGCTTCTGTTCCTCCGCGAAGCCGTCCGCGAAGGCCGAAGCGACATCGAGGTGGAAAAGGACCAACTCATCAATGCGATCAGCACCCTGCAATCCGCCCACTACGTGCAACCCTGACCGATTTTTGGGAAACTTCATCGAATTTTGAATGCGAATTCCAGGAAAAACAAGAATACATTGACTAAAAACGAATATCGTAATAAAATAAGAATATCCGATCATGAATGCAGGTGGAGGGGTGTGCATGATCGAGGCTTCGATGCGGACGACGGTACTGGAACGGCCGGCGCTGTTGGAAGGGAGGCTTGGCTTCAACCTGAACGCCGGATCGGGCAGAAGGGGCCGGCGCGCGAAAAACCGGAATCTGCTTCTGGAAGAACTGCTGGGTCTTGGCTGGGCCGTGATCCAGATCGGGAACGGAACCGATGACGACGAGACCGTTTTCGCGAAGCATTTCATCTCCAAATACGGCAAACACCGGAACATGCTGCAATTGCTTTCGTCTCCGTCGTTCGGGACCGGTTTGTACGTCTTTGCGCTGCGCCAGCACACCTTCGACATCCGGGAGGTTCAGACGGAAAACGGCCGGCGGCTGAAAATCTGCTGCCGCGACTTTGACGCTTACCCCGTCAGCGTCGCGGAATTTGCCACCGAAGAGGAAATGGGAAGGGAGCGGTTCCTCCGGTTCCTTTTGGAACGGGGATTCATGACCGAAGAGGAACGGAAGTATTTCGACCGCTCTGAATCGAGCCGCAGGAAATTGGCGCAACATCTGCCGGTCGTCATCATGGATCTTGCGGAAGCCCCCGCAAGCGCATCCGGAGAATGACGAGCCTCCCCGCAAAGGGGAGGCTTTATGCGGCCGTTGAAACGCCCAGAGAACTTCTGGGTTTTGCTTTTTCAAGTCCTTTTCCGGGAGTGAATATCGTAACTATGGGAGAATACTATATTTTTTCTGCGTATATGTTGAAAGAGCAAAAAAAATCGTCTATGATATGAATAAGTGAACGAAAATACGGTTATGTTCATAAAAATAAGTCAAGATTTTCGGTCCTTCAAAGAGGGGAGAAAGAGGAGGAACTTCAAGATGCCCAGAAGGAAAAGCGACGGGCCTTCGATTCGAAAGATTTTGTCCATGCCTCCCGAAGAATTGAAACAGGTCGATCCGGTTTATTTCCATTACATGCGCGCAAAAGACATCGCAAAATTTACGGATGACCAACTGTTCTCGTTGACACCTGACCAGATCAAGGCGCTCAAACCAATTCAGTTTTCACACGTTCACCCCAACAAACTGCGGCACCTTTTGGCGCTTTTGGAGCGGCAGGTGCCTGACGAACAGGACGTATTTCTGGTGGAAGAACCCGACCGGAGCGGCGAAACGCGCAAGGTGGAACGCTATGGCGCGAAAGAAACGATCCGCCGGGCCATCCCGAAGGCCGAGGCGCGCATTGAGATGGAGCAGAAGCGGGATCAACTCCGCCGGACAGACGGCTTCATTACGCCGGATGAGATCGACGCGAAAGTGGTGGCCGCGAAACTCAACATCTCCATGCGCTACCTGGACATCCTGGCCAAGAAGGGCGAGATCCGGCTGTACCGGACGGTCGGGCGGCACCTGTGCGACGCGCAGAGCGTCATCGACTATCTGAATCGGCAGCGCGTGCCCGGCGCCCAGTTGGACGAAAACGGCAAACCGATTATGGACGGCGACCACTATGTTCCGGTGGAACTGGAGCCGCTCACCGAAATCCCGGTGCTTTATCCGGTAGAGCACTTTGCCGAGCGGCTTGGCATGGAGTCGAGAAGTTTCATCCGGAACTGTAATGCCGGTTACTATGACCATTTCCGTATCGGCCAGGAACTGAAAATGAGCGAGGAAGACTTCCAGCGCAGCGTCAAGCGCCAGATTGCTGCGTTCCAGAACCGGGAAAAAAGCGTCGGCCGTCCGGCCAATGTTCTGAAGATGTAACAGGAACACGTCCGGTTTTGATCTCTCCCCGCAATGTCCGGAAGGATTTATGGGCCGGCGCGCATGCGCCTGGGCCGTTTTTGAACCACACAAGGCAGGGGAGAGGTTTCATGAAAAAGCGGTTTGCGGTCATCGCGATGCTTGCGCTGCTTGCCGCCGCGGTTTTGTCCGGATGCTCGTCTGGCGAAAAGGAAGCGGTGAAAGCGGCGGCGAGGGCGTATGCGGAAAACTCCATGAGCGGCAACTGGGAGGAGGTCATGAAGGCGTCCACCGGCGAACAGTTGAGCGTGCTCAACATGCTGGTGGAAACGCTGGATGCCGCATCCTTCAAGTCCGAGGTCCGTCTCGTGGAGGTGCTGGACACCAGGGTGGACGGAAACCACGCGGAAGCAACGGTGCACATCGTCCGCGACGTCAAGGTCGAGGACTACGGCACCATGACGGACGACCGTCAGGTCCGGTATCACTTCTACAAGGTAAACGGCGAATGGAAAGTGTACCGCGTGGAAGTGGTGCTCAAGTCGTGAACATCGCTCATCCATCCCCTTGAAGCGCGCTGCTTCGGGGTTATGCAAACGTCCCCGGATCCCGATGCCGGTTTGGCGTTTGCGATTCCATGGCAAAGAAGGAGCGATGTCACATGGCCAAATGCAACGCGGTGTTTCTGCTTGGATCCCTGTGCAGCGATGTGGATTTTCGCGTGCTCCCGAAATCCGGGGTGAGTTACGCGAAGTACCAGATGGCCGTGAACCGGGACCGCGGCAAGGGCACGGACTATCCGTTCATCATTTCGTTTGGCAAGCAGGCGGAGTCGGACGCGCTGCATCTGCGCAAGTCGAGCCAGTGCCTGGTGCGCGGCCGCGTGCAGACGCGCGAATTCGACCAACCGCTGAAGTGCCCGTCCTGCGGCCATGAATGGACGAAACCCTCCGTCGCGACGGAAATCGTCGCCGACAACGTGGAGTACCTCAACAACTGCTACTTCCCGGAAAACGAAAAACAGGAAGAAGCCGAACGGCAGCCGTCTCTTGAGTCCTGATCAGGCCCCCGGCAAAGGGGGCTGTTATTTCCCGTTGCAAAGAATAACGTAACAAAACAGGAACAAGAAGACAAAAAGGGGGGTGATGGGGATAAGGGGGCTTGCCATTGACCCTGGAACCCATCATCTGGGATACGTCTTTTTCGATCTGAACGAAAACCGTCTGACGCTTTCGGAATACGGCAGTTTCCGGGTTTCCCGAAAACCCCTGGAGCACCGGCTGCACCAGATTTTCGTGCAGGCCCAGGAATGGATGCGACATCGGCCTCTGGATGTGCTGGTGGTCGAGCACAGCATGTCCAACCGCCATTTTCCCGGGGGCGGGGAGACGGTGCGCGAATCGCTTGGCGTGCTCAAGGTGGCCGCGGTCCAGCATAACCTTCAGATTGTTCTGCTGCGTCCGCACGATGCCAAGTGGGCGGTGACCGGCAAGGCGGCGGCCAGCAAACTGGAAGTCGCCGCCGGGGTTGAGCGTGCGGGCGTGGAATTGCCGTTTGCTCCCGAGACGCTCGTGAAGAAGAAACTGGACCATATCACCGACGCCATCGCGCTGGCGATCGCCTACGCCCTCACGCGCGCGCCGTTTTTGGAACTTTACGACAGGAAGGGAGTTTTCCTATGTGGCCTTTCAAAACCAAAACCAAGGAAGAAGAATACGAAGAAGGCTACGAATGGGAACAATCAGGCGAGAGCGAGGAATACTGGGAAGCCGAATCCGGCGGAGGCTGGTACTACTACGAAGAGGAAGAAGAAGAGTCTCCGCGGGGCATCAGCGTAAAAGCCTTCGTGCTGGCGCTTGCGGGCGTTTTGTACCTTTCCTTTCTTGCCATCGGCATCTTCTCGACGGATTTCGCAGGCGGCCGCGGGTACATCGTGCCGGCCGAACTCCGGAAGGAGCGGGCCTATGTGGCCGAACTCCGCCCGTACTATGAGGTGCTGGTTCGCGTTCCGGAGGCGGCGGAAACGCTGGAGAAAAGCGAGAAAAACCCCATCGACCTGCAATACAAACTCCAGCAACTCCAGAAGGCCGTGAGCAACTTCAAACTGGCCAGCCAGCGCATGACGCCCCCCGCGCCTTACGCCGCCTATCAGGAGTACCTGGTATCCCTCGCCAACAAGGAATTCGCATGGCTTTCCGACAAGATCGCCTACCATCAGGACGGCAAAGAAGAACGGCTGCGCGCGATCGGGGAGACCAAGCAGGACATTTTGTACCAGATCGAGCAGGCGAAACGGCAGATGGCCGCCATCGAGGAGCGGCTCGTCAGCAACCAGGCGGAGCCGAAGACAAATGTTGACACCAGAGGCGAAGCGAGTTAAGAAAAGCGGAGTCGAAGGCAATGTCGGCGGTACACCCAAGGTTTTTGGGGATACCGCTGAAGCCGCACAAAGCGGCGGCATTGCCGGAGACGGAGCAGGTTAAAAAGGAGGAATTCCATGAACCTGTTCGGCCGAAAGAATCCGTCACCGGACAGCCCCGAAGCCCAGGCGATGTACTGGGAGAGTCTCGCCAAAACGCTCGAAATGAGCAACATGAAACTGAGGGAGCAATACGAGCAGGTCCAGCGCCTGGCGGAGTCCTACCGGAACGAATCCCGCAAGCACATGGGCGAACTGCAGCGCGTGGCGCAGACGATCTGCGACAACGATTACGCGCGCGAGCAACTGGGAGGGAAAAACCGGATCCTGTCGCTGTCATCGTTTGAACTGGCCAACTTCATCATCGAAAACTGGAAAAAGCAGCGGCAGGAAGCGATCCAACTTGTGGCGGATCTGCAGAAGGCCTTAAAGCGCGAACAGGCGGAGAAAAGGGACCTGGAAGCGCAACTGGAGCGGCTCCTCCAGCAGCATCGCGAGATGGCCTGGTCGAATCAGGAAACGTCTCCTCCGGCGGGATCCGTGGCGCAAGTCGAGGGCCGCCAAGTGGATACGGAAACGGGAGAAATTCTTGAAAATGCGCAGCCCGTTCCTGATATACTGGAAGTGGCCAGATCCTCACCCGAATCCTCTTTTGAATCCCCAGACGAACCTTCCGCATATGACACGCCCAAAACCCATCTGATTCTCCTGGAAGATACGGAATCGAAACTGACGGACATCCAGTGGCGGATCATGGAAGCCATTGGCAAGGAGGGCATGTCCGAATCCAAGGAAATCGAAGCGTATGTCCTGAGCGGCGACAGCAACCGGACGCAGTTTGTAAACGGCCTTTCCGGCCTCAAGCAGATGGGCATTGTCGCCGAGGACAAGATCAACACGGGCTGGAGATGGTTCTACGCGTACCATCTTTCGGATCTGGGGCTGCAACTGTTCCAGAAGCGGTTCAGGCGGCCGGCCGTCCTGTGCGAAAAGCACGTGCTGAAAAAGGAGCATGCCTCCATCGAGCACGGGTACATCATCAAGGACACCGCCACGCTGCTTGAGCAATTCGGGTACGTGAACATCTCGTATGACCGCCAGGCCAACGCCATCGAACTTTCCAACAAGAAAGTATGGATTCCGGACATTACGGCCTTCGACAACCTTTCCCGCAAGAAGTTGTTTGTGGAGGTCGAATGCGGCAACCACACGCAGGAAGAGTTCAACGAGAAGATGGACAAGGCGCGGCAGGTGACGAACGACCTTCGCTTTGTCTGTCCGGACAAAAACGCCATGGAGACGATCGTCCAGCAGTTTTCCCGCTGGAAACTGGAAAAAACGAAAGTCGGCGCGCCGGTCAAGAACTTCGAGGTATGGATCACCACCACCAAGAAACTGGCTGAAAAGGACTGGGGGCAAAACTATCCCTCTTGAGCGCCCGGCCACCGGGCGCGACTTATGAGCCGGATTGGCTCCTTTTTGCAAGCGAGGTGACAGGGATGAACGTGCTGTCGGACATTTTGGCCACCATCGGCGCCATTCACGCGAACGCCGCCATTTCGATCGGCATGTTCCTCATGAACAACCTCACGGTGATCCTCGTGGTGATCCTGATGGGATACATCGCCTACCAGGAATACAGGGCGTACGACCATCAATTCATCCAGGATAAACGGAAAGTCATGTGAGAAAGGGGGAATGGGCCGTGCAGGAACGCGATGTGCTGATGCACCGGTTTGCGTCTCCGAAACTGTACCTGGCGCTGAAAACGCTGGCGACGTACGGCGCGCTCCTCCTGCTTTGGATCTGGATTGTGGAGTTGTACGCCAAGTTCGGGACGGTGTGGATCAAACTGGCGGTGACGCTCATGTGGATCGGCGGCGCCATCGGCGTCTGGGGCATCCCGGAAGAACGGGAAAGCACCGTCAAGGAAACGAAATGGGCCGTGTTCGGGTATCTTGTGTTTCTCCTGGTCTACCGGCTGGTCATCGTGAAGTTTTCCGAGTTTTCCCCGGATGAGGTGGGGGTGGCGCTCGGCGTCAACGTCCCCGTGGCCGCGGCGGCCAGCGCGCTCGGGTTCATCCAGAACCTGCTCATGATCGTGAGCATCCTGGTGCCGGTGGGCTTCCTCATCTGGATCGGGCAGAAGTTCAAGGTCCAGCAGGGGAAGAAGCGCAAGGACGAAGCCTTTGCCAAACTCAAGGGGATTCGCAAAGACTTCAGGGAGTAAGACGCTCCCTGCTTATGGCCTTTGGGGCCGCTTACTCACCCCACCGCGCTGTTTGGTTTACGCGGTGGGGAAGAAAGGAGGCATGGCCTTGTCTGTCCTGGAACTTCTCCAGAAGCGGGACAACGCGTTCACAATCCATGACATCGAAGTCGTCCGGTCCTGGGTCGAATACTCCCAGTCGGGGAATCTGGCCTATCTGCTGTACGAAATGGATTCCCGGCATGGGGGAGAACCCGTCCGGTTGTACAAGGCGATCAAACTGCATCGGCTCATCCGGGTGCCGAAATCGACCAAACTGCTCAAGTCCTTCATGGACATGCAGGCGGACGTGATTTCGGGCCTGTACCGCGCCCGCATCAACTTTGTGCAGATCATCGCGAACGTGCTCAAACCGAAGCCGATCGGTCTCATGTTCGTGTACGGGGTGCAGTCCGTCTCCACGGAATCCGTGGATGACGCCAAGCGCTTCGCGGACAGCCACTTTGCCGCGCTTTCGCGGGTGTTCGGCGGCACGTTCCGCACGATGGAGATGCGCACGCCGACCTATGAAGAGATGGAATGGCTGCGCGACAAGATGCACAACATGAAGCATCTGCAGGCGGTGCGGGGCCTGCCGACGCCGCGGCACACTTCCGGCGACGTGAACAACTCGTCTGCGGCCGGCCCGGCCGGCAACTCCCAGGCGGAGGAAACGACGGAAGAGTTCATCGCCGGCATGAGCGACTACGAATACGTGGCCGTGCTCATGGCGACCCCCATCGAGGAGGAGGTTCTCCTCCAGTGGTTGACGGCCATCAGCAAAGACCAAACTCGCTGGGAAGGTCTTCTGTCCGGATCACGGGGCATCAACTTCGGCTTGTCCCTGCCGATGATGTATATGTCCAATCTGGGGTCCACCGAGGGTTGGTCGCAAGGCTACAGCCAGGGCTACAGCGAGTCGCACAGCGGCACGGCGGGCATCAGTGAAACGCACAGCGCGTCTCAAAGCACTTCCATGTCGCACACGGCCGGCGTGTCGGAGGGCTTCTCGCTCAACCAAGGCACGAGCGCTTCGGAAAGCAGGAGTATCGGGGAAACGTTCGGCGTGACCGAAGGCACGAGCGAAACGTTCGGCACGTCCTCCTCGCATACGGTCGGCGTCAGCGAATCCGTCAGCGAATCCTTCTCCGAAGGGAAAAGTGAGTCGTATTCGAAAGGAACATCTTACACGGAAACGGAAGGCACCAGCCGCACGGTGACGGATTCTGCCAGCCGCACGGTGACAGACGGCACCAGTCGAACGGTGACGGACACCACGAGCCGCACCGTCACGGATGGAACGAGCGAATCCGTTTCGTACGGCCGAAGCACCGGTACGACCGACACCACATCGGAAACGCACACAACCGGTACGAACCAGTCCCATTCCAAGGGTACATCCACGTCTTCCAGCACGGGGACAACCAGCGGCTGGAGCCGTACGGATTCGACATCCGATTCGCGCGGCGCAAGCCAGTCGCATTCCACCAACTGGAGCGAAAGCACATCCACCACGCATACCGACAGCCGCAGCCACACGGATTCTTCCTCCAGATCCGAAGGGAAATCGTCCACCAACACGGTATCGGGCAACGTGGGCGGTAGCCTTTTCGGGCTTGTAAATGTAGGCGGCGGAGGTTCACACAGCGCCGGCACAAGTGAAGCCAACACGACCGGTTCTGCAGATACGGTCGGAACCAGCGATTCCGTTGGCCATTCGAGCAGTCGGGGCGGCGGGGAGACGACCAGCACGTCCACGACGACGACAACCGGCAAATCCACTTCGTCGTCCGGCGGTACGACCAGGACGAATACGACCGGCACCACGGTGACCGATACCTGGGGTACAAGCGAAAGCACCTCCAAGGGAACGTCCCATTCGGTTTCGGTGACGGACTCCGAGACCACCACGACCGGAACGTCCCATTCGGTCTCAACCGGCACATCCCATGCTGTTGCGTCGGGCACATCCCATTCAACGGCGATCGGAACATCCCAATCGGTAGCCGAGGGCGTTTCGCGCAGCGTATCCCGCGGCACGAGCGAGACCATCACGACCGGCACGAGCCAAACCTATACCGTCGGCGTCAGCCGCGGAACGAACGAATCGTGGACGACTGGCGAATCCCATTCGGTGGGCCGCAACTTCTCCACGTCGCACAGCCAGTCCGTGACGGATTCCGTCTCCAAGGGTGTATCGCAATCGCAGGGCCAATCCTTTGGCCGCACGGCGTCCGATACGGTCGGACAGTCCTACTCGCAGAGCGTTTCCCACGGACGGAGCCAAAGCCATACGGATGGCGTCAGCCGCAGCATCGGCCAAAACCAAGGCTACTCCGGCGCGCTTTCGGCGGGAGCGGCCGGCACGATGGGCGTAGGCCCGACTCTCATGTTCTCGAAGACCTACCAATGGAAAGACATCGAAGTCGAGAACATCATCAAACTGCTTCAGTTCCAGCGCGACCGCCTGATTGCCGCCACGAACGGCCAAGGCGCCTTCTTCGTGGATTTCTTCATCGCCACGGAAAGCGAGGAAGCCAAGGCATCCGCCAAGGCGGTGGCCACCTCCGCTTGGCTGAATGACCAGGCGATCGCCTCTCCGCTGCAGGTGCTCGACCTGCCTCCGCACGAAGAAAGGCACCTGCTTTACCACATGAACGCCTTCTCTCCGTGCCTCACCAAAGAGGGCATCCCCGGGCAACTGGAATCCTACAAGTATTCCACCGTACTTCTGGCCGATGAACTTGCGGCCTTCACGCACCCGCCGCGCATTTCCGAAGGCGGTCTGTATGCGGAAGTCGAAGACATGCCGGTGCTGGCCGTTCCGTCGAACCGCCAGGACGGCGAAATCTACGTCGGCCAGATTTTGTCCGCCGAGCGCTATTCCGTGGACAACGGCTACGTTACGCCGTTCCAGTTCCGGATCCGTTCGGACGAACTCATGCACGCTTTCTTTGCCGGCGGTTCCCGATCGGGGAAGACGGTGTGCGCGACGCGCGTGGCGGCCGAGATGGCGAATAATGTCCGCCGCGGGCCGTACAAGAAACGCCTGCGGATCATCGCCATGGACCCGAAACAGGATTGGCGGATCCTGGCGCGGTTTGTCGAACCCGAGCGGTTCCGGTTCTACAGTCTCGCCGACCCGGATTTCCTGCCCGTGAAACTCAACTTGTGCAAAATTCCGAAGAACGTGTGGCCGGAGCGGTACATGAACTCCATTGTGGAAATCTTCTGCCGATCGTACGGCCTTGGCGAGCGGGGCAAGCAGATTCTGACCCGCGCGTTCTACGAGGAGTATCTGAAGGCTGGATGCTTCCGGAGCGACTGGCGGCAGCATGCCACGGAGCGTTCCGCACAGGTGACGATGGCCACCGTGTACGAAAACCTTGCGCGCAAGCGTGAGGAGATGGATGACCCCCGGAGCAAGATCAAGTACGGCAATGACGCCCGCGACGCGTTCACGCGGGTCATGGACCGGATGGAAGCCTTCGGCCGGGTGGGGAGCATCGTGCACACGATGTTCTGCGACCCGAACGGCATCGGCATCGACGAACTGCTCGGGAAAGACGACGTGGTTGTTCTGGAGTCCTACGGTCTTGAGTCCACCACGCGCTCGTTCGTCTTCGGCCTCATCACGTCGGCCATCTACCAATACTGCGTACACAACGGCGGCTTCGTGAACCCGCCGGACCAGTATGAGACGGTGCTCATCATCGAAGAGGCGAACGAAGTGCTGCTCGGGCAAGATTCCTCCAGCGGCGACCAGAACGGCGGCGGGCTTTCGGGGCCGTCGGAATTCGAGCGGATCGTGGACCAGGCGGCCGGCAACGGTCTTTTCATCTGGGCGATCACGCAGAAGATTTCCATGATGCCGACGTCCATCATTGCCAACTGCGGCATCGTCTTTGCCGGCCGGCAAAAGATTCCGGATGACATCCACGTGTGCGTCCGGCAGATCGGGCGCGAGGAACGGTATGACGACCGTCCGCTCGTCAAGTGGTTCCCGCGCTGCCCGACCGGCTGGTTCATCGTACAGACTTCCCGCACGTTCGACTTCAAGGATGCCGAGCCGGTTCTGGTCAAGGTGGAACCCCTGAACGTCACGCCGCCTTCCAACGAGGAGTTGGAGCAACTGGCCAAACTGCGGGCCGTCAAGGCGGAGGTGTGAGAAGGAGGCTTCCCGCCTCCTTCTTCTCTTCGCCTGATTAAATGACGATATTAAAAAAAAGCAACGATATTCTTTGAAATACCGAAATTCGGGTGCTATAATTGATTCATGTAAGGCGAAAATGTTACGTTATTCCAAATAGATTTGCAAAAGGGGAGAGGAATGTGAATTCCAAAAAACGCAAACTTCCCGTATCCACACTGGCGCTGTTTGGCGTGGGCGCCCTGGTGGCCTTCCTTGTGTTTCAGGTTTTGACGGTCGGAAAGACGACCATTGTCGTGGCCAACCAGGACATTGAGCCGCGCACGCTGATCACGGAAGAGATGCTGACCACCAAAACGGTTTCCGAGGATAGCATCCCGGCCGATGCGATCCGGGACTCGGAACGCGACAAGATCGTCGGAAAGGTGGCGGCCAAACACATCGTGAAGGACGTTCCGATCGTGCCTTCCCAGATTCTCGGGGAAGAAAACAGGAGCGTCATCACCGCGCAGATTCCGGAAGGGTACATCGGCGCCACGATTCCGGTCACGAATGTCACCGGCTATTCGCCGAACATTTCGGAGTTCGAGCGAATCAACGTGACGGCCAACATCAAGTTTGAAAACAACTTCACGGTGTCCAAGGTCATCCTGCAGAACGTGCAGGTTCTCGGGGTTCTGCGGGATCCGAACAACGAAAACAACATCGTCGGCATCAACGTGGCCATCCCTCCGGAAAAATCGGAACTGCTGGACTTTGCCATCACTCGGGGAACGGTGACCATCCAGGTCGTGCCGTACGGATACAAGGAAATCACGACCAACTCGATGACGGATGACCAGTTCTTCCGGAGTTACGTGAACAACGCCGGCGCGAAGGCGGAGGCGGAGGCGGACCAGAACAATGCGGAAAACGCGGGCAAATCGAAGAAGTGAGGAGGGCATCCTTAATGGAACAGAAGATTCACGTTTTGCTGGTGGATGATGATTACCACTGGACCGATGATCTGACCCGGCTTTTCGTTCTGGAGCCTTCGCTCAAACTGGTGGGAACGGCCACGACGGCCGAGGATGGCATTCGGAAGGCGGAGATGCTGAGGCCGGATGTCATCATGGTCAACATCGACCTGCCGGACGGGGATGCGGCCGGCATCCAGGTCATCCAGCAGGCGCAAAAGACGCTGCCGGGCGCGGTCATCATCGGGCAGATGAACAACCCGGACAATCACAAATATGAGCGGGCCATGGGCGCCGGCGCGAAGCGGGTCATCCTGAAGAGCGCCGTGACGACGGCCGAAATGATCTCGCTCATCAAGGGCGCCTGGGAAGAACAGCAAAGGGCTGCGGCTCCGGTCGCCGGCGGGCCGGCGGGAAGCGCCGTCTGGGGGCAAGCCGCTCCGGGGTCCGCTCCGCAAGGCGCGCCCATGCAGCAGCCGGGCGGTTTCCCGCCGCCGTCTTCCGGGTTCGGATACCCGCCTTCCGGCCAACCCGTTCCTCCGCCAGGCGCGCTGCCGACCGCTCCGCAGCAGCCCCAGTCTCCCCCGCCGTATTCCCCGTTCTCCTTCGGGCAGCAGCCATATGGCCAGCAGTTTCCGCAAAGCCCGTACACACCCTCGCGGACAGGCTTTCCGCCGGCCTATACGCCTCCCGGTTCTTCCGCGTTTGATCAATCCCCGCTGTTTGGCGGCAACCACAGCCCGTTCGGAACGTATTCCGGCGGTTTCGGGGCTTCCCCGTTCGCGCATGGTGCCATGCGCCAGCCTCCCGCAAGCGGCGCGCCGCGGATCCGCACGACCTGCATCGCGATCAACTCGCCGAAGGGCGGCGTCGGCAAGTCCACGCTGGCAAAAGAGTTGGCCGGCGCGTTTGCGATGGTCAAGATCCCGACGGCGCCGGGACAGCCCGAGGACCGGCTGAAGGTGGTCCTTGTGGACATGGACCTGGACTACGGCAACATCGCGTCGATGCTGCGCCTGAATCCGATTCCCAACATCGCGACTTGGGCGGAAGACATCAACCGCCGGCTGGAGAAGATGGACAAGGACGGCGACAAGGGTCGCCTGGTCTACGCGCCCGACCAATTCATGCCATACCTGCAGACCCATGCGGAGACGGGGCTTAAAGTTTTGACGGCGCCGCCTCTGCCCGCGCAGGCACTGGATGTGTCGGAGCGCGTCGTCGAAGTGGTGATCGACTCGCTCAGGAACTGCTTCGACATCGTGATTCTGGACACCGGCAACAACACGAAGGACTACACCCTGGTTTCGCTGGACAAGGCGCAAAAGGCGATCATCGTGTCCACGACGGATATTCCGACCGTGGGCAATGTTCATGCGCTCTTGGATACCTTGCGGGCCATCCATTACCCGATGGATAAGTTGTATCTGGTGATCAACGAGGCGTCGAAGCGGAGCGAGATCAGCATTGACGACATCGTTCGCGTGCTCGACATTCCGTTCCTCGGCACGATCCCGGAAGATCCGCGGGTGAAACTCGCCAACAACAAAGGGGAACTGCTCGTCATGGGCAAGGAAACGGAATTTACGCACAGCATCCGGAACATCGGGAACCAACTGGTTCCGGTGTTCGGCGCCAAGAGGCGGAAGCCGTCGTCCGGCGGCGGTCTGAAACTCGATCTCTTTTCCTTCCTGAAAAAGAAGTGACGCACGGCTTCCGCCGTGTTTATGCAAAGGAGATTCCTTTGCGAATTCAAGGAGGATGGAGACATGAATCAAAGCGGTTTTCTGCAAAGGCGGTTGGCTTCCGGAACCGTTGTCGAACATGTACCCAACCAGCCGGTTGCTTTCTCCATTTCCGGCGACAGATTGGAAAAACTCAACCGGGACATCCGCGAGAAACTCAACAAGGCGTTCGGTGAGCAAATCCACGAGCGCCGCAACGATCCTGAATTTCAGGAGATGATGCGCAAGACGATCGAGCGCCTGTTGGAAGAAGACGGCGTCCAGATGGGGGTTGTGGAGCGGAACCGGTTCGTGCAGGACCTCATCTACGACATCATCGGCTTCGGTCCGCTGCAACCGCTCATTGAGGATCCGGCCATCACGGAAATCATGGTGGTCGGTCCCAACAAGGTGTATGTCGAGCAGGGCGGAAAGATCGTCCAGACGGACATCAAGTTTCCGTCCCGCGAAAGCGTCCGGCTGCTCATTGACAAGATTGTCGGCCCCTTGGGCCGGCGCTGCGACGAATCGACGCCGAACGTGGACGCGCGCCTTCCGGACGGCAGCCGCGTGAGCGCCTCCATTGCGCCGATCGCGCTGGATGGGCCGTACATCACCATCCGGAAGTTCGGCAAAAAGACGTTTACGCTTGATGATTACATCAAGATCGGTGCCATGAGTCCCGAAATGGCGCAATTCATCGAGGCGGCCGTAAGGGCAAGGGTCAACATCATCTGCTCCGGCGGTACGGGTTCCGGGAAAACAACGATGCTGAACTGCATTTCGAACTACATTGATCCGTCCGAACGGATCCTGACCATCGAGGACTCGGCGGAGTTGCAACTGACCCAGCCACATGTAGAGCGCTACGAAGCGCGTCCCGCGAACGTGGAAGGAAGGGGCGCCATCACAATCCGCGATCTGGTGATTTACGCCCTGCGGAAACGGCCGGACCGGATCATTGTCGGCGAGATCCGGGGAGGCGAGTGCATGGACATGCTGCAGGCGATGAATACGGGGCACGACGGGTCGCTCACGACGGCCCACGCCAACACGCCGAAGCATCTCATCAACCGCCTGGAGACAATGGCGCTCATGAGCGGCATGGACCTTCCGTCCAGGGCGATCCGCGAAACGATTGCCGGCGCCATCCAACTCATCATCCAGGTGGCCCGCCTGAAGGACGGCTCGCGGAAGGTGGTGGCCATCACGGAAGTGGTGGGCTTCGGCAGGGAAGGCGCGGAGAAACTGGGCCTGAAAAACTACGACAAGGACACGGTCTATCTGCAGGACGTCTTCCGGTTCGAACAAACCGGGACGGATGCAAGCGGAAAGGTGCTCGGAACGCACGAGGCAACCGGCTACAGGCCGTTCTGCCTGGAGCGGTTCGAGGCCCATGGCATCCGCATCGACGAGCGCATCTTCGAGTCCGGAATGACCCATGTCAATTAAGCCCGGAAGGGAGTGAGCAACCCTGATTTACACACTGATCGCTTTTCTTGTCGTGCTTTGGTTTGTGCTTTTGAGTTGGCACATCTCAAAGCGCAAAAAAGACGAGCACGCGGACTTTGTCAGCCGCATTCAGAAACCGGATGTGGACCAGATCGCGGAAATTCTGGAACGGACGAAGGAACGGAAACCGGAAGGGTTCTTCGAGAAGATGGCCTACAGGCTGGAGCAGTCCGGCACGGGCTGGACGCTCCAGAAGTATCTGATGTTTTCGGTTCTGTCGGCCATGTTCGGCTTCTTTCTCGGGACATGGTTCTTCCAGAACCTGCTTTTGGCCTTCATGGTCGGCGTGGTTGGAGCGTTTTTGCCCCATTTCGTGATCCAGATCCAACGCGCCCGCAACCTGGAGCAGTTCAACCTGAATTATCGCAACACCCTGCTCCGGATGAGTTCCATGTTGCGTGCGGGCGGAACAATCAAGCAGGCGGTGCTGGATGTGGCGACAGGGGTGGACGCGCACCCCATGATCAAGAACGAGTTTCGCCGGGTGCACACCGACCTGGAATACGGCTACACGATCGAAGACGCGCTTTACCGGATGTACCAGCGCACCGGAAGCGAAGACGTCCGCATGACGTCCATCGTCGTCGCCATCCAGCGCAAGAAGGGCGGCAACCTGGCGGAACTTTTGGACAACATCCAGAAATCCATCACGGAGCGGGCCAATGCCAAGCGGAAGATCAAGACGCTGACGGCCCAGCAGCGCAGCCAGGCCAACTTGCTGACCGCCATGCCTTTTGCCACGTACCTGTTCTTCATGATGTACAACCCGGACTACTATCAGGATTTCCTGGATAAACCCATTGGGCAAATCATTACGGTTTTCTGCGTCCTCATGATTGTCCTGGGGAACATCATCATGAAGAGGATGTTGAAATGACGGAGGAGGAATCCCATGAATCCGCTTGCCATTTCGATTCTGGCCGGCATCTGGGTCGTGTGGGCCATCTCCACGTTCCGTTTTCCCCGATTGCGCAGGAATGAATGGGTTCATGTCGTGAAACCCGATCTGAAACCGCCGGAGTCGAACAGTTTCTACGACATGAAGATCAAGCCGCGGATTGAGGAAAACAAGGAACTGTTCAACAAGGTGGCCAGTTTCCTGAACATCAGCGAAGAAGCGACTGCGCAGAAAATTTACCAGGCGGGGCACCCGACCTGGAAAGCCGACCAAATCGTCGTGATTCGCGTCGGCTCCATTCTCTGCGGAATCTTTCTCATCCTGTTTTCGCTTCTTGTGCTGAACAGCGATGAGGCAGTGTATCTGGGCTTTGCGCTGTTCCTCGGGTATTTCTATCCCGAGATGAAACTCCGGGACATGATCCGGGCGCGCAAGGCGCAGATCCGGAAAAACCTGCCGGACTTTCTCGATCTTCTGGTGGTTTTGTTGGAAGTCGGCACGCCGGAGCAGGATGCCATCATGCAGGTGGCGGAAACCTTCAATGACGCGACGGGCGAGGAATTCCGCAGGGCGGCCATCGCCGCCAGGTACAAAGGCGGGGACTGGAAGGGCGCCTTGATGGAAATGGCGCAGAAACTGGACATGGAAGAAATTTCGGACCTGGTCAGTTCCATTGTCATCGCGACCGAAAAGGGTACGCCGCTTGCGCCCGTGCTCCGGGAACAGGCCGCCCGGCTGCGTTTCAAGCAGCAGCAGGACTTTGAAGAGCGGGCAGGCAAGACGGGGACAAAGATGCTGCCGATCATGGCCCTTTTCATCCTGATGCCGATGCTCGTGCTTCTGCTGGCGCCTTCGTTCATCGGGGCAGGTTCGATCTTCTGATAAAAGCCGCAAATTTGACTTGGTGTGCAAAATATATAACGAATGATTTGAAAATGTTACGATATTCGTTCTATAATAAAACCATCAGGTCTGATTTGCGGATCCAAAATTTCAAGGAAAGGATGATGCCGCATGTGGAAGAAAGCCAAAAACCAACTGAAGGCTTTTGTCAAACAGGAAGACGGGCAAGGTTTTGCCGAATACGGTCTGATCCTGGTCGGCATTGCCATTGTCGTCATCGTGGTTGTGAAATCGATGGGCGGCAAACTGAAGACCACGTTCCAAAAGATCGTCAACGAACTGTGATCCGATTCGGCAAGGTCCGTCCCGCCGCCGCCGGCTCCCCAACCGGCAGCGGTTTATCGCGTGAGGCTTGAACTCATGCGTTTTTCTCCAGGGGGGAATACCGTGACCATTCCATTCCTCGCAATCCTGATCCTCACATGCATTGCCCTCATTACCGACATCAAATCCCGCATCGTCCCCAACTGGCTTGTTGGCATCGGGTTTCTCACGGGACTTGTTTATCAACTGTTCTTTGGTTCTATCTGGCAGGGTCTTGGTGCCATGCTGCTGGCCTTTGCGATCGGGTTTCCGCTGTTTTTGCTCCGCGGACTTGGAGCGGGCGACGTAAAACTTCTCATGGCGGTCGGAATTTGGACTGAACCGATCTTTTTCCTGAACGCCCTGTTTTGGATTGCCGTCATCGGCGGGGCGCTGACCGTGCTGTCCATCATGTTCCACCGCCGCGGGAAGAACGTTTACCAGAATCTCAAGTTTTTCTTCTTCCATTTCCTGATCTTCTGGAGACCTCCGAAGCAGTTGGTCTTTGAGTCCGTGACGCTGCCGTACTGCGTCCCCATTTTCCTGGGGACAGCGTATGCCGTTGCGGCGCATCTCCTGGGATTTGAGTATCCGATTGATCCGCAAACGCTGTGATGTTCGGCCGAAAGAGGTGATGTCCATGTTCCGGCGAATGATCATCCGGTTCGTCAAGGGAAAAGGGGCGCAGAGCATGGTGGAGTTCGCGCTGGTCATGCCGGTTCTGGTGTTTCTCATCGGCGGCATGCTGACCGGCGGACAGATGCTCTTTACGAAACTGAACATGCAGATGGCCGTCTACGAAGGCGGTCGGATCGGCGTTACGCAGCCGAATCTGAGCACGGCGACGACGGAAGCCACAAACAAGGTCAAGTCGTTTCTGTCCAACAAGGGCGGCCTGATCAAGTCCAATTCGGTGACGGTGACCACCGGCGCGCCGTCGGGATGGAAGAAAGGCGCCAACTTTACCGTGAAGGCAACTTACCAGGCGACGCCAATCTTTCCGGTTCCGGGAATCTGGAACAAGGGAAGTTCCACCAAGATTGAGGAACAGATCACGATGGCCATTGAAAACGGCACGTAAGAAGGGGGCAGCCGGTGTGATGCGGTTTTTGAAAAGCGAGAAAGGAAACGTCTTGCCGCTTGTGGCCGTCATGCTCCCGGTGTTGATTTTGCTCGGCGCGTTGGTGCTGGACATCGGCCGCGCGTATGTGGCCAGCCAGAAACTCCAGAGCATCCTGGATGCCGCGGCGCTGGCCGGCGCCAACACGGGCGTTACAATCAATGACGGCGTGAATCCCCCGTATGCGGTCATTCCGAACCCGGACGGCCCCAACGCGGCCACAAACTATTTCTATGAAAATTACAACAAGGAATTGAAGCCGCGCGTGGACCACTCGAAGACGAGTCTGGTGATCAACCCGGAGGGAAACGCCAACCTGTCCAACGGGAAGATCCACCTGGTCGGAACGATTGAATGGAAGATGTGGTTCGGGTCGTTCGTAAAGCCGTTTCTCGGGAAAGACACGATCAAAATTACCCGGGACTCGTGGGCGACGGTGCGCCCGAGCACGTGAATATCCGCGGCGCGCTTCCGCGGCTTATTCCTCGCCAAGAGGAAGCATTCTTTCGTGAGGAGGTATGCCATGGCAAGGAAGAAAACCGAAGAGGTTTACCCGTCTCCGGGAGAAGAGAGCCGCAAACTCCACCAGCGCGCCGACGAGTTCCTGGAAAAGGCGCAAAAACAGGAGGAGGCTCTGATGGAAGAGCCGGCGGAGGCAGAAGAAAAGCCGGCCTCCGGCAGCGAGCCTTCCGCCGAACGGGATGATGACCGCGGCCGCGGCGAAGCGGACAGGGCCGAAGGCAAAAAGCCCGACAATGAAGAGAAGAAGGTTTCCGATGGGGCTTCTGAAAAGGGCACCGAGAAGCCGGCGCCGCCCAAGCCGCGAAAGTGGCCGGCGGTTCTGACCATGACGCTGGTGGCCGTCATCGTATTCGTGCTGGGCGTATATCTGGGAAGCACCCTGAAGGGTGATCCGGATCCCGGAACAAAGCAGGCAGCGAAACCGGACAATCCCGTGACCGAGGAAATCAAGGATGATCTGGCGCTGCACAACGTCGTGCGGAAGGACGAACTGTACGGCGTCTCTCTTGAGGTGGACCAAATGAAGCGCCGGGTGGACGGGCTGTACGTCACGTTCCGGGTGAAAAACGACGGCCGGGAAACGGTCTATTTCATGGCCAACACCATGAAACTGATCGGTGATGACGGCAATGTGTACCTGCCGGAACTCGGACAGGGCGACGTACCGATGACCTTCATGGGCGGCGGCATCACGCCGGGCACGGCAGAATCGGCCACGCTGGTGTTCGACTTGCCCAAGAATGTCGAGCCGGCTTCCTTCATCCTGGAGAATGTGACCAACCTCAAGAACGGTTCCTGGACATTCCAGATCGACCTTGACTGACGCAGGAAAGGCCGCCCGCCTTTGGCGGGCGCGTTATGCCGCGTGCCTTGCGGCGATTTTCATACAGGAGGGAACCTGCGTGAAACTGGTCAATATCGGATTTGGAAATTTCGTGCAGGCCGGGCGCATTGTTTCGGTCCTGACGCCGGATTCCGCGCCGACCAAGCGGATCGTCGCGGAGGCGAGGGAAACGGGAAAATGCCTGGATGCCACCTGCGGGCGGCGCACGCGCTCGGTGCTGGTCATGGACACGAATCATGTCGTGCTGTCGGCCATCCAGTCCGACACGTTGGTTCAGCGGATGGAAAAGGACAATCTGAATGAAGAATGAACGGAAGGCGAGGGGGATTTCATGGCGGCAGGCCGGGAGGGGTATATCAGCGATGAAATGGAACGCCTGCTGTTGGACTCCATTGATCCCCGCGAGTTTTTCGACCTGATGGGCTGGAACATGCGCCGGCAGGGGCTTTCCTACCGGGGTTGCTGTCCGATCCACGGCGGCGACAACAGGCAGGCGTTCGAATACTCGCTCCGCCGGCAGCGTTTCTATTGCTGGACGCATTGCGGCCGGATCGGCAACTTCATTCAGGCCTACGCCCGGGCCAAGGGGGTCACCCGCCTCCGGGCGGCCAAGGAGTTGGCCGATTGGCTGGGCATTCCCTTTCAGGGGAAAGCCGCCGTCCCGAAACCTTCCGCCCAGCGCGAAAAGCCGGTTGTGGCGGAGCGGCCGGCGGAGGTGGCCAGACTTCCGCTTGTGAGTGCCCGGGAGCGGGAAGGTCTCATGCCGCTTGAGCATCACAAGCGTTTTTCGCGGGAAGCGATCGAGCGGTTTCGCGTCCAAGCGGCCCGCTCGGGACGGTATCGCAACCGCATCGTGTTTCCCATTTTTGACATTGACGGCCGCTGGGTGGGGAACAACGGCCGGTGGATGGGTGAGGATTATGCGGAGAGGGGCGTGCCCAAGTACCTGTATTCGCCGTATCCGTTTGAGACGCGGCACGTGCTGTACGGCGCCCATCTGGCGAAGGACAGCCCGTACTGGATTCTGCATGAGGGCGTCACGGACGTGATCAGGGCCTGGGAACACGGCTATGAAGCGGTGGCGATTCTGGGATCGACGCTGACCGAAGAACAGGCGGAACTGATCCGGAGAAATCCCAAGCCGGTCGTACTCGGATTCGACGGAGACGCGGCGGGGCGGAAAGCGACTCGTCAGGCGATCGCGCTGCTTTTCCGAAAACACGTCACGGACGTGTCTGTCATGATGCTTCCGGAAGGAAAGGACCCGGGTTCCATGACCAAGGAAGAGTACGACCAGGCTTTTGATCATAGATTGCCGGCCCTTGCTTACATGAGCCGGCACGGGAATTCCCGTTCTTGACCCCCGGATGTCCGGGGGTCAAGTTGTGTTTGTGTATAACTTGAAAAAACACGAATACAGGAATATAATACGAATAAAGGAACCAATCATGAGCCATCTCTCCCCCTCTCGACGGGGAATGTGTGCAACGGATGTTTGTCTCCCTCCTTTTTGCCTTTCTTTTTTCGGCAGACCGGTTTGGGTTTATGGAGGGAGGCAAAACGAATTTGAGGGGGAGAAGGAATGGAAAAAATTGATGCCTTGTTGCCGACGCTGGTTCCTACGTTCCTTGTTCTGATTTGGGCCGCGGTCGTGTTTGCGATCGTGGTCGGATGCGCCGGCCTGATTGCAGGACTGGTGCATGTCAACAGGGACAAAAGCCTGCAGCGCCGGCTGCAGGAACTGTGGGTCAACGCCAGAGCCTACGGAGAGGTTGTCAGAAGTTACAAGGACGCCGGGGTGGATCCATCTGTGGCTCCCATTTACCTTCCGGCTCCTGTAATGGACTCTCCGGAGAAAAAGGGGTTGACCATCATCAAGAACGTTTCGCTGGGCGTCATTGCTGTGTGCTTGTTGGCGCTCACGGCGAAACTGTACATCCTGTAGGTTATTCGCTCGACGGCTGGTTTTTGACGAGGCTGCGCAGCCTCCCTCCCCTTATGGCTGACAAGCCTTTTTGAAATCCCACCCAACGGCTTTTGCCTGCGGGTTTGACATAGATTCCATTTCACGAAAAGGAAGGAAGGTTGGGTATGAAGGAAGCGACGCAGGATTTGAAACTGGTCATTCGGGGACAGGAGGTCACCATCCCCAAAGAAGACTACTACTTCACGGAGGATGGGGAGACGCCCGTCATCCGGCACGCGCCGCTGAAGCGGCTCGCGAAGCAGTTCGGCGTCCGCGTGACCCGGACGACCCTGGAATTTCCGCCGGTGGTGACGCCCGACGGCATCTATGTTGCGCACCGCGCGTTCGGCGTGGATGAAGACGGCAACGAAGTGAGCGCCGTCGGCGAGGCGAATCCCAGCAACCTGGAAGCCGGGATCGCGTCGCAATACCCGGTCATCATGAGCAACAAGCGCGCCGAGGACCGTCTGTTGATTGCGCTTTTGGGTCTCGAAGGAAAGGTCTACTCCGAATCCGAGATCCCGCAGACGGCCGTGTCGGAGCCGGAGGAAGAATTGAAGTTCACCTTCGGCAAATACGCCGGAAAGACGCCGCGGGAAGTCCTGGAAAGCGGACCTGACGGGAAGCAGTATCTCCATTGGTTTGCGAACAGTTTCGAGGCAAAGAACTCGAAACAGCGCAAACTTCAGGACATCACCCGCAAACTCCTGTCCGCCTGACCCCCCCTTGCTCCCGGGTCTTCCCGGGAGGTTATGGAGTAAACCTCCTCACTTTCCGCAAGCATTTCCCCAATCAAACTCCGGCTGCCCTTCTCTTCATGTGTTTCACCTTTTCCCTTTCTCTCCGGCCAGACCGGCGCCGCGCGCGCCGGTTATGGGATGGCTTTCATCCCGTTTCCTTCGCAACCCTTGCGTCGGTTCCTCTTGGAATCGCCGCTTGACATACACGGCGAAGGCGAAGGACGGACGCGACGCAAGCCCCGCTTCGGGGCCGGAGGGGAAATTTAGACGAAAAGGGAGGAGAAGGATGAAATGAGCGGTGCTATCGGAATTCTCAAATTCAGCGAGGCGTTTGGACGGGGACGGGGCGACATCCCCAACACGATTTTCAAAGGGGGACAAACCTCTCTCTACCGCTCCCGGAAGAACACGGTCCCGCGCCGCGGCAGCACGACGCCCATGGCCTGCCTGTCGTTCTCGATGGGAAAGGCGATCGCCAGCATGGCGAACGTGCTCGGCTTCGGCGTGACGGAAGTGGAAGGTCAAAGGAGGTATATTCTGGAGATCGACCGGCCGACCGGCGCCCCCATGTGGCTGGAGTATTCACCGTCTGAAAACAGGATTTACCACGAATGCTCGGCCCAGGGCGGCACCTGCTACCACGTGTTTGAACTGGCGGCGGCGGTCATCATGGCACAAGATCCCCAGGGCGAACTGGCCGAACACTTCCACCGGCTCGACCTGTCGAGGACGATCACGGACGAGAAAAATTTCTTCATCGCCTGTGACGCCCTCTATTTCGACGGGAAGGAGTTGATGGACGGGGCGGAAATTTGGCCGCTCGATCCGAACGCGGACCGTGTGGTGGTAGAGGATCTGACCGGGATCATTCATCCCGGCAAAACCGGAACGTTCTCGTTCCCGGTCTCGCCGAACGCCCAAACGGCGGCGGCTGCCCAACAGCCCGCCAGCACGGGAGCACAAGCCCCGATCGACCTCACGCTGGATTGGGGGCGGGACTTCACGCCGTTTGAGGAAGAACTCATCGACCTCAACGTGCGGAAGTTGCAGGGGAAGGAACTCCCCGCCGAAATGATCCCGCTCGCCAAGCAACTCCGGAACGGCACCGTCCGCGTGGTGCTGTTCATGGGGCCTGCCGGAACCGCCAAAACGACGACGGCACGCCTTCTGGCGCGCGAACTCAACATGCCCGTCGTCAGCCAGAACTTCTCGCTCAACGCGGAGGAACTGGACATCATCGGCGGCTTTGTGCCGGATGAGGTCAATGGCGGGTTCAAGTGGCAGGACGGGCTTCTGACGCGGATGTTCCGCGATGGGGGCATGTACATCGCGGAAGAGATCAACTTCGCCAAACCGGGCGTGTTGGGCGTTTTGAACAACGCCCTGGACGACGTGGGCGAAATCGTTCTCCGGAATGGCGAAGTGGTGCAGCGCCATCCCAACTTCCGGTTCATTGCCTGCATCAACAACGGCTACGCCGGAACGCAGCGCATGAACCTTGCGCTGATCAACCGCATGCAGCGTGTCGTCAAATTCGACGACATGGAAAAGACCAAACAGGTCGAAATTGTCATGCGGGAGAGCGGCTACCAAAACCGCGCTGTCATTGAGCGGATGGTGGAAGTTGGCGAGGCGATCAGAGAGAAACTCCGGATGGAGCAGGTGGACAACGCCGTGTTCTCGATCCGGAACCTGATTGCCTGGGCTTCGGATGTCCTTGAAACCAAAGACATCCTGAAGTCCGCGTGGGCTACGGTCGTATGGCCCGTGTGCATCGAGGATGAGGATGTCCAGAAGGAAATTTTCGAGGACATCATCAATCCTCGGTTCCAGGGAGTCCGGCCGTAAGATCGAAGGAAGGGGGGCTGAAACCAAGCCCCCCGTTTTTCCAAATTCGACGATGAAGGAGAGGAGATATATGCACAAAAAGGTGATCGACGCCATCAAACTTCTCATGAGCGGCGCGTTCCGCGCCCGCTGTGAGCGGTATCTCCGGGCCATCACCGGAAATTACCGCAACCGGCTGGTGTTTCAGCCCGGCAAGGTCTGCACCGACGGCGAGACGGTGTGGGCCGATCCGACGAGCGGGTTGATTGCGGACCTGGAACTGGCCAGGAAGATCATCGCGGTCCGCGGGCAGATCGCTCACGAGGCGTTCCACATCCTGTATACGGATTTCACGTCCGTAAAACGCTGGGCACAGGAAGCCAAGCGCATGTCGCCGGAAGACCAGTTCCGGCTGCGTCAGCGAAAAGACTTCCTGAATATCGTCGAGGATTCGGCGATCGAACTGGCCGGCTGCACCGAGTTCCCGGGTCTTGCGCCGTACATCCGACTGCTCAACGAGACGGCGTTCGAAAAGATGAATGACCTCGGCTGGTACGAACAAAACACCAACCGGCTCCGCGCCTTCATGAATGCTTGCATGATGTACGGGATCATCGGCCGGGTAAAAGGGTCGTTTACCGATCCCGAACTCATCGAAGCATTCGAACAGGCCAAGGCCCATATGGACGCTGGCCGTGTGGCAAGAACCACTCGCGATCGGCAAAAGGAATCCGACGCGATTTGGGAAATCGCCAAGCCGTTCATCGAGGAGCAAATCGCTCTTGGTCAACTGCAAGACCTCTTTGAGAACCTCAAAGGGGATGACGTCAACGAGAACGGCAACGGCCAAGGCCGACCAATGCCCGCGGATCCGACCGAGTTCCGCAAACCCCGCCAGCAAAACGGCGGCGGACAGGATCAGGAGCAAGAGTCTGATTCCCAAGGGGATCAGGACGAAGAGCAATCCAAAGAACAATCCAAAGGCTCGAAGTCGAAAAAGTCGAAACCGGAGAAGAAGGACGAGCAAAAGTCCGATTCCAAATCCGGCCAGGGCAAAGACGAAGAGCAAGGCGGCTCCGATTCCGAAGAGGAACAGGAAGAGAATCAGCGCGGCGGCGGCTCTTCCGGTCAGGATGACTCCGATGGCGAAGAAGAGGAGGAACAAGAGTCCGGCTCCGGATCCGGCAAGGATCAGGACGATGATGAAGACTCTGAAGGTTCTTCCGATTCCGATTCGTCCGGAGACGACCCTGATGAGGAAGAAGACGCCGGCAACGGTGAATCCGGTAGCGGTGATGATGCCGAGTCCGGCGATGACGATGGCGACAGCGATGACGGAGACCAAGACGGAGATCAAGAAAACAATCAGCGCTCGCAACACAAATTCGCTGATGACGCCGATGACGACACGATTCCTTCTCAAACCCCTGAAAATGACGGGGATTCGGAAGACGACGAACTCCTGAAAGAACTCCAAAAAGAGGTCGAAAAGGAGATCGAGGAAGTCCTCTCCGAAATGGAGAAGGAACAACTGGCTCAAAGCCAAAGCGAGAAGCGTGCGGAGCGGGTAAAAAATCATTTGGCAAACCTCAAATACTCCGATAACCACGCCAACATCAAGGTCCGTCCGTACTACCCTGACCCGACGGACTATGACAAAAGCGTGGTAAAGGAGATCGAGGCGGACGTAAAATCGCTCTCCCGCAATATGACGCGTCGAATCCAGAACTTGATTCGATACAACCAGGAGGAAAAGCGGTCCGGCCTGACCAACGGCTATTTGAACCAATCCGAACTGTGGCGAAAAGACGGCAAAATCTTCGCCCAGAAGAAGGACAAATCGGATGAAGCGGATCTCGCTATCTTGGTCCTGGTTGACGAGTCCGGTTCAATGGAGGAATCTAATCGGTATAAACACGCCCGCAAAGCAGCCGTCATGATCGCCAATGTCTGCGAGGCGCTTCGGATTCCGCTCGCAATCATGGGGCATCAGGCCATTCACCGCCGAAACGTGGTGGAGCATTACCACTACGTCACGTTCGAGCGCCCGCTCCGGGAGCAGGTGGCAAACCTGGCCCGGATCACCCATCGGCAAAACACCCGGGAAGGCATCTCCCTGAAATATGCCGCAGAGTATCTCATGCAGCAGCCCCAAAGAGACAAACTGCTGCTGGTCATCTCTGACGGCGACCCCTTCCACGTTGACGCGAACGGCAACATGTTCACCGACGAGCCGGCCCGCACGGATGCGGCGCTCATCGTGGAGGAGTACGAGAAGAAGGGAATGACCATCGTCGGGATCGCCATCGGTGAAGGGAAGGACTATATTGCGGAAATCTACAAGAATTTCATCTCCATCTCGAAACTGGAGATGTTGCCGCAAAAACTGGTCTCCCTCATCGAAAAGCGGGTGCTGAAAGAAAACTGAAGCGAAGCGGATGTCCGCTTCGCTTTTTTGTTATTGTGTTCTTAAAAAATTACGTTATTCCTTGAAAAATCTTTGCGTCTTTTTCATAATAAAGGAAAGGCCGATCTTAGGCGAATGCGACGATGAAGGAGGCGATCTGTATGTTTGGAAAGCGGAAGCGGCGCGAACGGCCGCATGCGCTGCAGTTTCCGCTTGCCGTTTCTTATCTGGAACGGTTGCGGCTCATTGTCGGAAACCCGCTGAAAGAGTTTCCGACGGACATGAACTTGTGGCAAAAAGAGATGGAGATGTCGGTTCCGGACCTGTCGGCGAAGTACGGCCTGACGATCCAGCGGGCCCTGGCGCTGCAGCAGGCGCTGTTCCTCATGTTCGAGGTCAGCCTGGAACCGGACTTCAAAAAGAAACGTGCGCCCGACTCTGTCCGGGGTTGGGCTGAAGTACCCGAGGTTCAAAAAATCAAAAACCTGCCCACCGAGCATCTTTTGATGCTCATTGCGGACCAGGAAGGAAACTATACGTCCCACCTTCTCGCCTGCGGGACAGAAAACCATGTCCATGTGCCGGACGTGAAGGGGATTGTTCATCTGTACTGCAGCATGGGCGGGACGTATTTCCTGCTGGCCCATAACCATCCGAACAATGTTCCGCGGCCTTCGGAGGGGGACATCCGGGTGGCGAGACAGTTGCGGGATATGCTTATGCTGAAAGGAACGGGAGTGGATTTCAGGGACAGCCTGATTACCACGCCAAACGCAGGATGGTATTCCCTGAAAGAAAACGGACACTTTTGAAGGAGAAGACCCGGATTCCTCTCCTTCTTTTTTTGTATGGAAAATGGTTCAGGTAGGTGGTTCAGATGCGATACCAAGACACACTTCATTTGCTTCGGGAGCACGATATTTTTTCATATGAACATTCCATTCGTGTCGGCTTCATGTATGAGCGTATCGTGGATGCGTTCCGGATCCGGGTGCCCCGGGAGGCAGCAATCGCGGGCGCGTACCTTCACGACATCGGAAAGATGTTTGTGCCGGAGCGGGTGCTGCGAAAGCCCTCCCGGCTGACCGCCGAAGAATGGGAAGTGATGCAGAGCCATACCGTTCTGGGGGCCAGGCTCCTCAAGGAACTGGGCTACCCGAAGACGGTCTGCGACATGGCCCGCCTGCATCACGAGCGCCGCGACGGCCGCGGGTATTTCCACAGGCGGGATCTGCTGCTTCACATTGTGCTGCTTTGCATCTGTGACTCGTTTACGTCCATGACGGAGGACCGGATTTACCGGAAAGGCATGGCGCCGGATACCGCCTGGTCCATCCTCATGAAATCCAGGGGCCAGTTCCCCAGGGAGATCGTGCAGGAAGTGAAGGCGGCCTGGCAATCGCCAGAAAAACAAAGCCTGCGCATGGCCTAAAAACATTACAATATGCAGGAATAATTACGATATGCTATAATAATGACAAAGCGATCATGGGGAGGTTCGTATGTACACGGTCATTCTGGCAGAAAAACCGAACGTGGCCCGCGACATTGCGGCCGCCCTGAAGGAAGTCCGCCTGAAGAACGGCGAGATTCTGGAAACGAAACATATCGACAATCCGAAATATGAACCCCTGATCCGGGAAGCCCGGAAGGAAGGGTACTTCCAGGGCACAAAACACATCATCACCTATGCCCAGGGGCACCTTTTTACCCTGAAGGAACCGGATGAACTGGATCCGGCGCTCAAGAAATGGGAGATGGGGACGCTTCCCTTCCATTTCACGGACATCCCGCTCAGGTTCATTGACGCGGGCAGCCGGAAGCAGTTCGAGGTCATCAAGAAACTGTTCAACGACCCAAACGTGGACAAGATCATCGTGGCCACGGACGCCGACCGGGAAGGCGAGCACATCTTCCGCACGATCTATGCGCAGACCGGCTCCAAAAAGCCGTTCTGGCGCATGTGGATCAAGGACGCGACGGAGCGGGGGATCCTGGAGGCGTACCGGAACATGAAGCCGGGCCATGACTATGACGGATTGGCGGATGCGGCGAAGTGCCGGGCGGAAGCGGACTATTTGGTCGGCATGAACCTGACCCGGGCGGCGACGCTGCAGTTCGGCGGGTACAAGAATGTGCTGTCCGTCGGCCGCGTGCAGACGCCGACGCTGGCCATTCTCGTCAACCGCGAGAAGGAAATCCAAAACTTCGTGCCCAAGGACTATTGGGTGTTGAAAGCCGTCTTCGGTCACAAAAACGGCGACTTTGAGGCCCAATGGTTCCGCGGCGATGAAGACCGGTTCTGGGACAAGGCGGCGGGCGACGCGGTGCTGGCCAAAGTCCGGGGCCAAAACGGCGTCCTCGCGGAAGTGAAGACGAAACAGGAACGGGAAGGAAACCCGAGCCTGTTCAACCTGACCGATCTGCAGAAGGTGGCCGGCAAGGCTACGGGTCTTTCGCCCGCCAAGATCCTGGACATCGCGCAGGCGCTGTATGACGAGCACAAACTGATCACCTACCCGCGCTCGTCGAGCCGTCACATTGCAAGCGGCACCGGCGCCACGGCGCGGGAGCGGCTGGAAAACCTCAAGGCGTTCTTCCCGGACATCATCGAAAAGCCGCTGCGTCAGGGCTGGAACATGAACAAGTCGTTCATCGACGACGCCAAGACGGCCAGCCACGAGGCGATCATCCCGACGTTCAAGAAACCGGACTTCTCGAAATTGTCCCAGGAAGAGCGCGCGGTGTATGAAATCATCGTGAAGCGTTTCGTGGCCGCGTTCTATCCGCCGTGCGTGTGGGAACACACAACGGCCGTCGTCGAGGTTGCCGGCGAAACGTTCAAGGCGACCGGAAAGGCCCTGAAACAGGCCGGCTGGCGGGAAGTGGAAGGCATCCCGAATACAAACGTCCTGCCTACGCTCGCCGAACAGGATCCGGTGGAAGGCAAGGCGTATGATCTCGAAGCGAAGAAGACGCAGCCGCCGAAGCGGATTCTGGAGACCGAGATGCCGGCCGTCATGGAAAACGCCGGCAAGTTCATCGAGGACGACGAACTTCGGGACGTGCTGAAAGGCGCCGGCATCGGGACGGAAGCGACCCGCGGGACCATCATCGCCGAACTGATCAAGCGCGGGTACGTGAAAGTGGAGAAGAAGTACCTGGTTCCCACCGAGAAGGGGATGGGTCTGATCGACACGCTGCCTGTCGCGCTCCTCAAATCCCCCGAAATGACGGCCCGCTGGGAGCAGAAACTGGCCGACATCGAGGAAGGGAAACTTTCCCGCAAGCAGTTCATGGCCGAGATGAAAGAAGCGATTTCGGAGATGGTCGAACAGGTTCGCCGGACGAGCGGAAAGGTGGCCGCATCCGGCAAAGCCGCGCCCGGCAAGAAGGTCATCTGCGCCTGTCCGAAATGCGGGGGCGACATCGTGGAAAACGAGCGGGCTTACTCCTGCAGCGGGTGGAAAAACGGCTGCAAGGTGACCATCTGGAAGAACGCCATGGAACGGTACGGCAAGAAGAAGATCACGGCCACCGAAGCGAAGCAACTGCTCACAAAGGGCATGACCGCCAAAAAGGTCAAGTTACACTCCCCGACCAAGGGGAAGGATTACGAGGCCTATCTGGTGATGGACGATACGGGACGCATCGTCCAGGCGTTCTGACGAATGACATGAGTCTCCGACTGATGTCAGGTTCCCTTCAGGGAGGACGAACAACATCAGACAACGTCTGATGTTGGGCGCCTGATGGATGAGCGCCGGCCCGGCCGGCCGGCGTTTATGGCCGTTTATCCGGGAATGATATGGAAAGGAGGCGGTTCAAGATGGGTGAAGCGGCGTTTCTCCATGCTCCGCTCCCGCAAAGCGCGGCGATCGTGTTTCTCTCCCTGCTCCTGCTTCGCCTGTTCCGGATGTTTGTCCACATTCTGTCGGGCTTTGGTGTTGTCGGCGTCATCACGCCGATGTTCGGGCATGAATGGGACAGCGTCACGGTGGCCGTGGCCATGATCTCCTTCCTGGCGGGCGCCCTGACATCCAAATACCTCTCTGAAGAAAATCCTCCCTTTTTCTTTTTCCTGGTGTTTCTCGGCATCGGCATGACTGTTTTGAACTGGAATACGATACTTTCGCTTCTGAACTTCGGGTTTGGACGATTGGCGGGTTCCTTCGTCGGCATGCTGCCGTTCTGACGGCCCGCTGCCTTGGCATGTTCAAATTTCTGCTCAAATTTCAGGAAATTTGGTTTGCCGTGTTGTATAATAGAATAAAAGGACAAAACAAGAATAACGTAACAGGAGGTGTTCAAGGGAGTGTCGGGAACGGTTGTGGCTGACGTGCTGGAAAACAGCGAGAGCATCCGGACCTACAAGCGCCTGCTGAACGGCGAGATCCGGAACTTTCCGCCCGTTTTCTTTCCGCGGCAGTTGCGGAAGAAGCGCATTTCCCAACTGATGCAGTACCTGGTGGAGCATATCCTGAAAATCACGCCCGAAGAGGCGTATGAAAAATTGGACCTGGAAACGCTCAGAAAATATCGCCTGGACTGCCTGCTGCAGTACGTCGATCCGTTTCCGGAGTGGACCGAGCAGCGCGCGATCCGGAAACTTCTCCGCGCGGCGTACCCGCACCTGCCCGAAGAGACGCTGGCGGAACTGGTGATCTCGGTCTATCAGGAAGTGCTCTCCGGCAAGCGCAAGAAATTCCCCACCAACTATTTCCACGGCGCCATCGGCGAACAGCGGGCGCACATTTGCGTGAAGTACCTCTGCGAACAGATCCTCGGCCTTCAGCCTCACGAAACCCCCAGGAAAATTACCCGCGAAGTGCTCCAGGAGTACAAACTCAAAATCCTCCTCAATCTCCTGTACGATTCCCCGTTTGATCTTCTCACTTCCGTATACCCGCAACTGACTTCCCGTGATTTCCGGGATTGAAAGAGGGGTTTGCATGGCCAAAAACCGTTCGGATGATCGAAAGGTTGTCCATTTGTTTTCCGCGGTGAAAGAAAAAGGCTCCAGAAGCCGGCGGCCCGGAAAACCCAGGAAAAACGGAACCATAGAAAGCGGCCGGCCCGGCAGCGGCCTCAAACTGGAAGGCGTGACGATCTTCGGCGCGGTCGTGTTGTGCGACTATGAGCAGGCCCTGTTTCACATGCTGGGGCAAATCGTGGAAATGCAAAACGCGGCCTTCGACGAAGTCGTGCGGCGACTTCTCGGGCACCTGGCGGAAGATGACAATGTCCGCGATGTTCTGAAGACCTGGGAAATGTACAGGGAAGAGGTCGAGGACCAACTGGACGCCTACTTTGAGATACTCAAAACGCGCAGCGAATCGTAAGCCTCCGCGCGGCGGAGGTTATTCCCTCCATTCCTGAAATTTGAGGAGGGTTCTGAATGACTGTCAAATTTAATGTTCCCAAGTTTGAAAATTTGTCCCCTGCCGACAAGGAAAGGAGGTTTCAGCGTGAACAAAGACCAGGAGCATTTGGAATCCGTGGGGGCCGGGAAGCGTCACCAGGAGGACGCAAAGGCAAAATCCGATCTGCTGGGGAAAGCCGGCGAAAGGATTGAAAAGGGCCTGGAACAGGGCGCTGCGTTCTATGAAGAAAAAGTGAAGCCGGTCGCCCGGGAATTTGCCCGGAAGGTTTCGGACCAGTTTCAGCCGGACCGGGCCGCGGAGAACGTGGAACGCGCGGAACGCTGGCTGTCCTGGTTTCTGGGTTCGAGATGGCGGTATCTGATCGGCGCCCTGATTGTTTTTCGTCCGATCCTCATTGGCGCCCCGATCCTGCTTTTGGCGGTGTTTCTGTATTTCCTGTGGCGAAACGACGCTCTGCGAAAAACGACCGGGAAACGCCTGCTTCGCTTCACCGCCCTTTCCCTTTTGACGGCGGTCATCCTGCGTCTTGTCCTGCTTGGACTGGTGGTTTTGCTCTTCCTTCTGATTCCCGGCTTCATCACGTTCAAGATCATCTGATTCCCCCCGGTTTTCGGGGGTTTATCCGCCACAACCGATGGGAGGTATTTCCGGTGAACTTCCATGCGATGACGGACAAGGGTGAAAAAAGGGAATACAACGAAGATTTTGTGGACGGGTTCATTCACGAAAACGTGCTGTTCCTGATGGCGGCCGACGGGCAGGGTGGAGGCGGCCCGGGAGGGCAGTCTGCCGGCAAGGCGGCCATTTATGAAGCCCGCGCCCTGATCGAGCGGGAATACAAACGCGGCATGGAAAAACATCTGGAATGGATTCTGAATCACGCATTCTATGTGGCCCACCGGGCCTGCGAGGGTGTGCGGAAAGGCGACCCCGGCCGGTACGGCGGATTCTGCGCTTCGATGACGGTGGTGGCCGTGATGCCGACCCGCGAGATGGTGTTTGCCCACATCGGCAACACGAAGTTCCTGCTGGATCGGGAAGGGAATCTGACGCAGGTGACGACGGATCACACCGTCACGCAGAGCCTTCTGGAACAACGCAAGATCACGCCGTCGGAAGCGGTGAACCACCCGGAGCGGGCGATTCTGACCCGCGGCATCGGCGTGTTCCCGGACGCAAAGCCCGACATCAAGCGCGGCATGCTGGCCAGGGGCGACATTCTGCTTCTGGTGAGCGACGGCATTACGGAACACCTGACCCTGCCGGAGATCGCCCGCCTGGTGGCCGAGGCGGGGAACATCAAAACCGCCTGCGAATACCTGATCCGCGGCGCCAACGAGCGGGGCGGCTGGGACAATCTGAGCGCCGTCGTCTCCTACATTGACTTTTGAGGTGAGGTGATGCTTGGTGAAAGGGAAAGTCTGGTTCATCTTCATCCTCATGATGGCGGTTCTTGCGGCCATCGGGTACTGCGCCCTGCACTGGGACGAATGGAAGAAGACCTATATCGACGAAACCTACCGGAAGGTCGCCTGGGCCGATGCCGGCCATATCCTGCAGACCGCCGTCAGGGCGACCCTTCCCAAAAACCCGCTCCCGCCTTTCGCTTACACCGCTTCCTGTTCGTTTTTTTTCAAAAAGGGTGCATAAAAACTTGAATTTGAAACGAATAACGTAATATAATGAGAACAGAGGAACCAAAAAGGTTCCTCCTTCCTCCATCCCCCTCAAGCAAGGACGAAACACGGACGGCGGGCATCCAAATCCCCCTCGGGATGCCTGCTGCCGACGGAACTTCCTCGCGGGCAAGCCTCAACCTTGCCCCACGCACACCCCTCCAGACATGGCGCATTTCCCCGGCGCCGCCGGCGCGAATCCTTCTCCCCCTCGGGATTCGCGCCAAGGCCTTCACGGCGCTTAACCACGCTGTGAAGGTTTTTCTTTTTTGCGAAGAACTTTGCATTGTGCGGATAAAGCATGAATAACTTTACAATAATCGAATAAAGGAACTATAATCATAGTATCTGCATTGTTTCAGAATGTCAATCAAAATTTTTGCGGAAAGTCCCGCCAGAAAGGAGCAGAAGCGAGTGGTTTTGAAAATCAGCAAAAAACGGACGTTAGGCCCAGGCGGAGTTACCGTATGGAACGCCAAATGCGCGCGGACCAACAGGCTGATTGGGACTTTTGTCTATCAGGACCAAAAACTGAAGGTCCGTCTGGAGAAGGGGATTGGGCGAGAGATGGCCCAGAAGATGTTTGAGAAGGAGTTTCCGACGTTGCATAAAGTCTACATATAAATTGGCACAACTTTTGCCGCTAATGTCATATTGTTTTCTTGACGTCAAATGCTAAAATGTGAACAGAAACCACAAGACGCAGGGGGTATAGGGGAGACGAGAGGTGAGAATCGTCAAAAAGATCGTCACGCATCAGAACGTCATTTTTTCGTATTATGAAACTTCGGGTCTGACGGAGTGGCTTCACCCGGAACTCATGTGTTTCGGCATGCCGGAAATCGAAGCGCGCGATTTCCTGAAACATTGCACGGAATCCGTTACGAAAATGGGGAAAGTGCTGGCCAAGCGCGGCACGGTGTCCTGGCAGGGACAGGAATTGTATTGCGCCTGGATGCCGTTCATCCACAGGTACATCCTTTTCCCGCCCTCCATGGCAGAGCCGCTTCAGGACTTTTTAAAAAAGCAGTACGATTACACGCTGGTACTGAGTTGAGTGTTTGTTGCCCCGAAGTCTAATAGAAAAATGTCTTATCCGATGCCGACAACGCCGCTTGCGGGCGGCGTTTTGGATTCCCCCAAAAAGTCATTTTAGAGATTGTCTTATCCGAGACCTCGCAAAAATTTCTGGCGATTCTCACCCGACTGCCCGCCGCATTCGGTCCTTTCGTGCTTCAGCGGGTCGTAAGGGCGGGCCGGCCGGCGCCTGTCAGGGCGCCGAAGGGGAGCGGGGAAGAGGCGGCAGGATGGGCCGGACTGCCGACATGGCCACCTTCTTTTTCTGGTCGGTTACGTGCGTGTAGATTTGTGTTGTGGAAATGTCCGCGTGGCCCAGAAGTTCCTGCAGCGTGCGCAGGTCCACTTTCCCCGTCAAAAGAAGGTTCGTGGCAAACGAGTGTCGCAGTTTGTGGCCCGAAAGCGGCCGTTCCGCATACTGCGGAAAGCGCGCCTTGAACGCCCGGAACGTTTTCTCGGCAATCGTCTGCACCGTCCGGCGGGAGATGCGGCGGCCGAGCCGCGACACGAAGAAGGCCTGTTCGCCAGGCCGCTTCGGCGGGATACGCTCCTTCAGGCATGCCTGCAGGAGATCCACCAGGGAATCCGGCAGGGGAATGTACCGCCATTTCCGGCCCTTGCCCAGCACCGCGATCTGGCCGCTATCGGGATCAAAGTCCTGGACGTTCAGCCGGCAGATTTCGCTGACCCGAAGCCCGCAATAGGCCATAAGCGCCAATATGGCCACATCCCGCACCCAGAACTTGCTTTCTACCATACTGAGCAGATGCCCCAAATATTCTTCCTCCAGAAACACCGGCAGCCGGTTTTTCTCCACCTTGGCCTTGTCCGCATCGAGCGCCGGGTTGAATTCGGCCCGTTCGAATTCGACCATCACCTTGAAGAACAGCCGGATGGCCGAAAGCGCCCGGTTGCGCGCCTTGTCTCCCGCTCCCTGTTCCCGGAGCCGGGTAAGATGCCGGATCACGTCTACTTTTCGCATCTCGCCGACCGGCTTGTCCGGGAAGTTGCGCAAGAACGCCCGCACGTCATGCATGTACCCCGCCTGCGTGTCCGGCGTATATCCCCTGTTTTTCATCCAGATCAGGAACAGTTCCAGGTTCTCTTCATGGATTTCTGGCACGTCAATCATGAACAACCACCCATATGGGGAATCAAAAATTGCTTCAAAAGCGAATTGCATTAAATGTGGATTTCATGCAATTCATGATTTCGAGATCCAGGGCGCCATCTCCTGCCGGTTATGGGGAAAATCTTCCCCAACATTCATTGAAAGGAGGAATCTGGCCATGAAGAAGGCAGCGATCGTGGCGTTGATCACGGCATCGGCGCTCCTGATGGCGGGAGCGGGCGGCTCCGCGGCGGCCGACGGGAAAGCGGGGCGGGTGCACACGGTGTCCAACGCGACGCACGCCATCCACAAGCCGATTCCGGGAGGCCGGACACCCGGATCCCCGGCCCTGCGCAGCGTGAAGTATGAAACGCTCGACATCAGCCAGGCGCCGGCCGAAATACAGGAGTGGGCCAGCCGGCTGGTGGAGGCCGGCGGCAAGGGAGCAAAGACCGCCGGCGAAAAGACGTATATCCTGTACGCGCTCGGCGAGCGGCCGACCGGAGGGTATGGCGTGGACATCCGCAGCATTGTGGAGCGCGGCGACAAACTGGTCGTGACGGTAAAGGAAACGGCACCGGGTCCCGACAGCATGGTACTGCAGATGATCACGTACCCGTACGTCCTCGCGGCTGTCGAAAAGACGGATCTTCCGGTCAGGTTCGTGGCCGTCGAAAAGGCACCCCGGAAACCCGACAGGAGCGAATCCAAGCGGTTGATCCCGCGGGCCGCCTGCAAAGTGAAGAACATCGACCGATAAAACAAATCCCCGGCCGGATCCACAACCGGCTCGGGGATTTGTCATTTTTGTCCGTCTCGATCGCCTTGAAGCCAAATCACAAGACGCAGGCGAAAGCGCCGAATGGACGGACGCGGCGGGCAGGGGGAGAGAAGGCCATATAATTAGGAAGACATCGGATAAGACAATCTTGTATTATACAAAACACGGCCCGCAGACATTTGCGCAAAATTCGCACTTTGTGCAAATGTCCGGATCAAAGCACGTTCCCAAGAATGGGATATTCGATTTCCGTCCGGCTCAGATCCGGGACGGCCAGCACCGTGATCCGGACGTTTCGGCGGCCCCATTCGAACGCGTCATTTCGGTCCGGAAAGGCCAGGTCGATCCTGTAGCCCTTGATGACGCCGCCGGTGTCTTCCGCCCGCGCGTACCCGTATCCCTCGACGTACAGGATCGTGCCGATCGGGATAATCCGGGGATCCACGGCTGCCACGCCCTCACGAAACGGCGTGAGGCTTGCCGTGATGCCGTCCCCGTCACCCGTGCTGGCCGCGCTGGCGTCATACCCGGTGGCTTCCATGGTCAGCATCGTTCCCTCCTTGAGGGTCCGGGCCGGCCCTTCCTTGGCCATCTTGAAAAATGGCTTCAGGTAAATGTTCCGGTACTTGTCCAGATTCAGGTGTTTGTAGGCTCGGAGCGCCTTTTGCCGCATTTCGGACACGCGGCTGCTTGCGCCTGCGGCCTGTGCCTGCGCCTGTGCCGGCTTGCCGGCCGCCGCCAAAAGTTCCGGCTCCCTCTCCTGGTCGGCCGCGCGTACCTGCGATTCCTTTGGTGCGGCCTGAAACGCCAGAAGCGCCATGCACAACAGCGAGAACAGGACAGCAATTCGAATGCCGTATTTTGATACGTTATTCACGATTATCACCACCATTCGTAATGAACGATTTTATTCTATCACAAAAATGTTCCAATATCTAATTTTTATTTCGTTATTCGTTTATTTTGCTGCCCTGTCCTCGAATAAGAAAAAAAGCATGAACAAAAAATGTTCATGCTTTTTCGGAGGGAGATTCAGGGCGCATACGGGTCGGGAACGTGTGGACCTTCGAATACGTAGACATTTTCCCGGTCCATGACCTGGCGGAAGTCGCAGTCGCGGCACAGGACAACAGGATCCGCGCCGTCCGGAAGCGGATGCACCGCAACCTTTCCCTCCTCCGGTTCAAGGATGGAGCCGTCGGGAAGCATCGCGCCCAGCAGCAACTCCCCGAAGCAGACCGGGCAGTACACGTATTCTTGCGCGCCTGTTGCTTCGTTAACCCGTACGCAGTTCATCTTGTCACTCCTTCCTTGTCGTGGTGTGATAGTGGTCCAATTCCAATTTTAGAACGCGCTTTCCCGATATTTCAATCAAAAATGAAAGAACACCCTTATGGGGTGTTGCCGGACTTGATGACGGTCAGTTGGGGGCGCTGCGGCGGCCGCGGAAACGAGGAAACCTCTTCGTAACAGGAGACGCCCCCTCCCCTGCCGGAAATCGCGCGCGCCAGAACCGGTTCGCCGCTTATGTAATCCGCGCTGTCCATGTATTTCAGCCGATATTGCATCGAGTCCGCAAACTGCGCCAGCACCCCAAGAGGGCTTTCCTCCAGATTGACCATCGCCTCGTACATATTGCCCAAGCCCATCTGATCCTGCAGCCACTCGTCGATCTGCTCCGGAGAAAGAAAATCATCCGTCACATAGCCCCGGTACAGGTCAAACAAAAGCAGCAGTTTGAAGTCCAGAACCATCATTTCGGTATGCAAGGCATGGAATTTGACCAGATCGGAAATGTCCGTGGATGGGAAAAGGGAAAAGATTTTGGCCCTTGTTTCATACGCGGCCTCATACAGATTGTGGATGAGCCGCTCCATGTGGCGGTAAGCGTCCTCGATGTAGAACTTCTTCCCGATCTCGGTTTCGCCAAACACGTTTTTGTACTTTTCATGGGTGTAGTAGCCGATTCTGTCTTTTTTCAGGATCCCGTCTTTGAACAACCGTCGAAGTTCCGTTTCGCTGTGCAAACGCTCACGGGGCAGACCAGACAAATCGGCCTTTGAGTGAAGATCGTAGAGATTGCATTGCGGGTACGACATCCTCTCTTGCCTCCTGAACGTCTGATTTCCCTGGAATGCCAGTTCGCGTGCTTCATGCCCCGAAATCCTGTGGCATGTCAAAGAAGAGCCGGTGCCCTTTCCGCTGCCCTTTTGGCGGGCAGGTGGACCAGATTGACAACGGCCATCGTCACCTGGTGGTCTGTCGTCTTCCGCACTTCCGCCCTGATGTTCAGCCTGCTGCGCCTGATGTCGAAGCGCAGGTTTTCGGCGGTCCCCTCCCGCATCAACCGGTCATACACGCGATCCAGAAGCAGTTCGTAGATGTTCGTGGTAAACCGGTTGGCGCATTGCGGGTGCCGGGTGCAGGCGTAGAACGTGCCCCACGGGCCGTTTTTGATTTCCATTGGTGCGCCGCATGCGCCGCAGACGATCTTCAGGAAATCCCATTTTTTCGCGGGACTCAAGAAATCATCTCCTTTTCCTGGGGACGAGGCGGCTTGGGCGGAAGGAATCCGTCCAGAAACAGCCATTCCACGCGGCCGTGAGGGACGCCGACCGCCAGAACGCAGCCCTCCGACTCCAACACCCCGCCGAACAGCGGCGGCCAAAGCCGGAAACGCACATCCATTCGGATATGGGAAACCAAAAGTTCCGCAAACTGTGCCATCAGCCGTTCCGCCATGAGGCCGGGCGGCCGTTGGATGCGGTTCAGGTAATGGCTCATGTCCCGCGAGAATGAAATGCCGATCAACCCGTCCAAAGACGCCTGGCCCGTTGCGTGGACGGACGAGAGAAACAGCGGAACCTTCGGGTGAAAGAGCCATTCCCCGGAAACCTGCAGCATTCCGCCGGTTGCCCGAACCCCCGTCTCCTGCTGAACGACTTCCACCAACCGCTCCAAAAACCGGGGGTCGAATTGAACCTTCAGCAACCGATTCATCACATCCCTTCTCTATTGGGAAAACTGTAAAAAGATTCTTAATTCCATTATAAAACATGAATGTCGTAATTTCTAATGATATGCGTAACAAAATGAGAATCTGAAAAATGCGGATGCAGCATGCATCCGCATCAGGACAGGGATTGGCGTTGCAAGGCGACCTCAAGTTCCTGGAGGAACTGGCTCATGTAGCCGTTTTGGTTGGCACCGCATTCGACCATGTACTGCAGCAGTTCCCCCGGCGTCCGCCGGTCTTCCATCCATTCCTTGATCTGGCGCACCGACAGCATCAAGATGCCGTCCGGAAGATCCGCCAGACCGCCGTGCAACTCCATCAGCAGGGACAACTCGTATTCCAGCGCCAGTTTGGCCGCGGGAAGGTGCGCCTTGCAAAGTTCCCTTTGGACCTCGATCATCCGCCGTTCAAGATATTGGTAGGAATCCTCAAAGTAGAACTTTTCGCCCTGAACCGGTTTTCCGGAAATGGCGTCAATCTCGATCTCGTATGTGAAATACCCTCTTGCGTCCTTGCCGATAAGACCCTTTTTCCACATTCGGTGCAGGTCCAGTTCGCTGTACTGCCGAACGGGAATCTCGAAGCGGAACGATTCAGCATTCATTTGGTCGGTTTTGATCTGCTCTCTAATCACTAACCGGTTCCTCCCTTGCTCCGATCTTTATATGGCCATCAACCGTCAGGTCAGCATCGTTTGGAAAAAATCTATCAAAACGTGCCCCATAATGCGAACACCTGTTCGTGTTTTGTTGGTTCTTTTATGTTACTCAATCGGGATTCGGCTTGTCAATTATTTCTTTGTTCGCCCCCTTTTAGGCATTTTGTCGGATTTCGTCGCTCGTCCAGGAACGGGTGGCGTGAAACGGCAATGCATGCCGCGTCCCGCGAACACGGCGCGAGTCATTGCCTGGCGAGAGGCCCGCCTGCAGGATAAAGACAGGGGTCTCGTCGCCTATTCGGTTTTCAAGGAACAATCCCATCCCCTCAATCTTCGTCTGTGAATCGTATCGCCTTTTTTGAATGCAAAAAGGACGAACGAAGACGAAGATTGAGTTGCTGGATGGTGATCGACAAATGGGCATACGGGTGCCCCTGTCGATCCAATGACCAGCGACCGAAGTCGCCGACTTTGTGGACTGCATGCGAACAGCATGCAGCCTTTTCCCATCCCCGGCTTTCGCCGGAACTCAACCTTCGTTTTCGTTCGTCCTCATGGATCAGCGATACTATTGTTGGCGGTTTCCCGGCCCAACGCCCTCTTGCCCGTGCTCCCTGACGCGGAGGGTGGATATAATCTCATGAAGGAGAGACGAAAACGAGATTAAGTGTTCCTATCTAGGAACGAGATACATTTTTAAAAAACAATGTTTACAAGTGTCACACGACACGATCCGTGGGGAGCCGACCGTATCGAAACTTTAGATTCGGGGCCTCAGTCACTCTCAACTGCTGATGCCCCTGCTCCAAAATTTCTAACAGTGAACACAACTTACAGACTATGCATCAAGACAAACGTCCCATCGGGGACGTGCTGTTATCGTATCACAGATTCAAATATATGGCAAGCGTTTTTTCATTTATTCGGATTGTGTAACAGTAATCCACAAAAATAACCCCCGGGGAACGGGGGTCATGCGCGCGCTGTCTTCTTCAGTGCGCCGCCTTTCGGATAGGTCGGCGCGAACGACTTGATCCCCTTGCCGCCGCGGTGGGTGAGCGGCACCTCTCCCGCTTCAGCCGTCTTCTTTCGGCCGTCTTCCGTCTCCATGGCGATTTGGGTCTCCGGCCGGACCGCGAAAACTTGCAGCACCTCATCGCCGGGGGCGAGGCTTATGGCTTTCACGCCGCCGGCCGTCTTCCCCTGGACCGGAAGTTCCTCGGTCCTGAACCGGATGGCCATGCCCTTTTTCGTGAGAACCAGGATCTCAGGTTCTTCCCCATCAGCGGCCAGGTCCATCCGGAACGCCTGGGGAAGAATTTTTGCTCCAACGGGCGCCTGGACGCGTTTGGCCTTCCCGTCCCGGGTGAAGAGACAAACCGTTCGCATGGCCGGCTGCTGTATCGGCCGTGCTTTGCGGGGCGGTTTTGCGGACAGGATCTCCGTGCGGCGCGGCTCCGCAAAGAGCGGCATCAGCGCCTCCCACTCCGCCTTGAGCGTGCCCTTCAGATCCTTCAGTTGCCCCTGCAAAAATTTGATCCGTTTCGACAATTCCTTCCTTTTTTTTTCGATTTCCCGGATCTCCAGCGAAGTCAGGCGGGCAAGGCGCAGGTCCAGCACGGCATTCGCCTGCGGTTCGGTCATGCCGAACGCCTTCATGAGTTCAAAGCGGGCCGCATCCGTATTGCGGCTTCCCTTGATGATGGCCACCGCCCGGCCCACGTCCTTCAGGACCGCAGACAGTCCTTCGAGGATGTGGAACCGTTCCGTTTCCCTGGCCAGATCGTGCTCCAGTTTCTTTTGTAGCATCTCCAGGCGGTGCCGCGTGAAGACCTGCAGCAGTTCCTTCAGTCCGGCCACGACGGGTTTCCCGCCGATGAGCACCTGGTTCTGCACATGGATGACCGTCTCCAGCGCGGTGTGGCGGAACAGAAGATCCAGAACCCGCTCCTCGTCGCCGGGCTTTACCTCCACCACGATCCGGATGCCCTCTTTTCCGGATTCATCCCGGATGTCCAGGATTCCATCGACTTTTTCCGCGAGCGCCACGATGTCGGCGAGCACTTTCGTCTTGCGCGCCTGGAATGGCACGTCCGTGAATACAAGACGGCTTGCTTTCTTCCCCTGTTCGATCACATGCCGGCTGCGCACGGCGATTTTTCCTTTGCCGGTCCGGACAATTTCCGGCCAGTCTTCCGGGTTCACCACGACGCCGCCGGTCGGAAAGTCCGGCCCCCGGATGATCGTTTCAATCGGCGCGTCCGGATTCTCCAAAAGCGCGATGAGAGCCTCAAGCACTTCTTTCCCGTGGTGCGGCACCATCAGGGTGGAAATCCCGACCGCGATGCCGCTGGTTCCGTTGAGCAATAGATTCGGAAGTTTGGCCGGGAGAATCTCCGGTTCTGTCAGGGAATCGTCGAAGTTCGGCTTCATGGGAGCGACGACCTCAAGGTCCTCCAGCATGAGCATGGCGTGCGGTGAAAGGCGTGCCTCCGTGTACCGCATGGCGGCCGCCGGGTCGCCGTCGATGGAGCCAAAGTTGCCGTGGTCGTCCACGAGCGGATAGCGCATGGAGAAATCCTGCGCCATCCGCACCATCGCTTCATAGACGGACGCATCCCCGTGGGGGTGGTATTTGCCGATCACATCGCCCACGATCCGCGCGCTTTTGCGATGCGGCTTGTCCGGTGCGAGACCCAGTTCGTGCATGGCGTAAAGAATCCGGCGCTGAACAGGCTTGAGGCCATCCCTCGCGTCGGGCAGCGCCCGGTCCGCGATGGTTTCCAGGGCGTAACTGGCAAACGATTCGCGCATTTCCGTTTCAAACAGGCGTTTGGTAACCTGCATGGTTCGACTCTCCTTTCTCACAGTGAAGCAAGGAATTCTTTTCGGGGTTCCGGGTCATCCCCCATGAGCGTCGCAAGCAGCCGTTCGGCCTCCGCGGCGTCGCCGATCTCGACCTTGAGCAGCGTCCGCGTGGCCGGGTTCATCGTCGTTTCCCACAACTGTTCCGGATTCATTTCACCCAAACCCTTGAATCGCTGTACCTGGGCGCCCTTCAGGCTCTTGAGGAGGCTGTTTTTCTCCTGCTCGCTGAACGCGTAGGCCGCTTTTGCGCCCTGCGCGACTTTGTAGAGCGGCGGCTGGGCGATGTACAGGCGGCCAAGTTCGATGACCTGCGGCATGTACCGGTAGAAAAACGTAAGCAAAAGCGTCCGGATGTGCGCGCCGTCCACGTCGGCGTCGGTCATGATGACGACCTTGTGGTGCGTCATCCTGTCCGGCTCGAAGTCCTCGCCCACCCCGGCGCCGAGCGCCGCGATGATCGAACGGATTTCCTCGTTGTCCAGTGCCTTGTCAAGTCTGGTTTTTTCAACGTTCAGGGGTTTCCCCCTCAAAGGCAGCACGCTCTGGAGCGTGCGGTCGCGGCCCTGTTTCGCGCTGCCGCCCGCGGAATCGCCCTCGACGATGAACAGTTCGTTCTCTTCCGGTTTTTTCCCGGAGCAGGGAGCGTATTTGCCGGAGACAAGGTGGGAGTAGTCCTTCTTGCGGGGATTGCGGACGAGTTCCTTGGCCTTTCGGGCCGCCTCCTTCGCCCGCTTTGCGAGGAGCGCCTTCTCGGTGATTTTCCGAACGGCGGAAGGATCTTTGGCAAGCAGCCCGGGGAGTTGCTGGGACAGTACGGCCAATACGGCCGATCGCGCCTCGGATGAAGCCAGTTTGTTTTTGGTTTGTCCTTCAAATTGCGGTTCGGGCATTTTGATGTGCAGAATGCACGTCAAGCCTTCCATCCATTCGTCGCCGGCAAGGTTTTCCCTGATCCAGCGTTTTTCATTGGCCATGTCGTTCAGGGTGCGGGTAAGTGCGGTTTTGAGGGCCGCTTCGTGCGTGCCCCCTTCTCGTGTGGGAATGAGATTGACGAAACTGAGGATCTGCGTGGAGTAGGTGTCGGTGTATTGCAGGCAGGCTTCCACCTGGATGCCGGCATGTTCTGCCTGGATCATCCAAGGTTTGTGCAGGGCCGGTTTTCCGCGGTCCAGGTGCTCCATGTATTCCAGAAGGCCGCCCGGATATTGAAAAACTTCTTGATGTCCCCCTTCCTCATCGGCAAAAACCAGTTTCAGACCGGCCGTGAGGAAGGCAAATTGCCGGAGCCGGTTTTTGATTACATCCTTGTCAAACCTGGTATCTTCAAAGATTTCGGGATCCGGCAGAAATTCGATCAGGGTGCCGCTTGGTCCTTGAAACTTCCGCTCTTCTTCCTTCTGCAGGACGCCGCGGCTGTAGGCCTGGACGACCTCCCGGCCGTCGCGGCGGACGCGGGCCTTGAGATGCACCGAGAGGGCGTTTACGCAAGTTGCGCCGACGCCGTGCAGGCCGCCGGAAATCCTGTAACTGGACCCGCCAAACTTGCCGCCGGCGTGGGGAACCGTGAGGATCGTCTCCAGCGTGGATTTGCCGGTTTGGGGGTGAATGCCGAGGGGAATCCCGCGGCCGAAGTCCTCGACGGAGACCCGGCCGTCCTTGTGGAGCGTGACGATGATTTCGCTCCCGTATCCGGCCAGAAACTCGTCCAGGCTGTTGGCCACGATTTCCCAGACGAGATGGTGCAACGCCTCGCGATCCGTTCCCCCGATGTACATGCCGGGGCGGAGCCGGATGGCTTCGAGGCTGTCCAGCACCCGGATCGCGGATTCGTTGTACTCTTGCGGTTTTGTGATTGGCAATCTGAGTCCCTCCTTCAGGAAAAACGCACGCATGACGCGCGCATAAAAGGGACTCGATACCATTTTACCTCCCGTCTGCTTTGGATTTCCAGTTTTGTGGGCAGGAATTTTGCAAAAGCACCTTGTATAATTTGATCAAATCCTTCGATTCCTGACCGGCGAAAGAGCGCGGCGAGGGCGGACGGATGTCGTTCATGTTGTCGAATCCATGTGCACCCTTTTTCTCGTTCACGACCCAAAGGTGAAAATCGGGGGAAAAACGCGATTTGGCGCGTTCCGGATGGATAATCCCCCATTTCCGCCTTTTTCATCCCATTTCCCTCGGAAGTTCGGGATGTTGGCGCATGGAATGGGAAGCGGGGATCAGGATGTCAAGATCGCTTGCGGGAGGTTTGGGGAATGCATTTTTTGTCGGCCGGAGAACAGGCAAGGAACAGGCGGCTGCTCAACCTGTTCATGACAACGACCGCCTGGACGGCGCTTCTGATATACCGGGTTTTGTATGACACAAAAGGCGTTGTGCACGGGCACCGGATTCGGGAGATTCTCGAAGAAAAGTCGGGCGGCCTGATCGTGATTTCCAATTCGGTGATTTACCCGCTTCTTGACAAGATGAAAAAAGAGGGGTTTGTGACCCGGACCTGGGAAGAGCGGGACGATCCCAACAAGCGGCACCGCCGCTTTTATCGGCTCACCGATGCGGGCGTAGAGCGGTTTTTGCGCATGCGCGGCGAGACGATCCACAAGATCGAAAGCCTGAAGAAATTTATCGACAGCGCGCTTACGCAAACCGTGCCGCTGCTGTCGAAGGAGGATGGGGAAGACATTCCTCTGAATATCTCTTCCTTCCTGGCGTTCTGGGTGCTGGTTACCCTGGACGAGCCGCTTTACGGGTACTCGCTCAAACGAAAACTGCGGGAGCGTTTCCCCCTGTGGAAGATCAGCGACGGCACCCTCTACCCGCTCCTTTCCGAACTGGAGCAGAACGGGTACATCCAAAGCCGCTGGGGATGGGAAGAGGACGAAGACCAGTCCCGCTCCGTGCGCATCTATCAGGTCTGCGACAAGGGTCGCGAATTTCGAAACGCGTACGGCCGCCTGTATCGGGAAAAACTCCTGCGCACCCGGGCCCGCTGCCAGTTCACTTACGATTTCGTGTACCGAAACTGACGTGCACCTTTGGTGTGCGTCTCTTTTTTTTTGCATTCATTTTGTGTACGTATTCGTTTTTTATTCCGTTATGATTTGAATTGCCGCTTTTGGTATGAGATAATGAAGGTATGCAAGGAGGAGCGACGGTTCATGAAAAATGTGCTGAAGGATTGGGGATGGCTCTTTGCTCTTGCGGTTTTCGTTCTTTTTTTGCGTCTTTTCGTGATTTCTCCGTACACCGTCCATGGCGCATCCATGGAACCTTCGTTTCATGACGGGGACCGGGTGATGGCCGCCAAATGGGGCCGGCCGGATTACGGCGACGTGGTGATCATTCACCGCGAGTATACGGAAGGACGGTCACACCTCATCAAGCGCGTCATCGGCCTGCCGGGCGACGTGATCGAGATCCGGGACGGCGTGGTGTACCGCAACGGCCAGGCGCTGGATGAGCCGTACATCAAGGAACCGTTCCGTGAAGACCTCGCCCCCGTCCTCGTGCCCGACGGGCATGCTTTTGTGATGGGAGACAACCGCCACGACAGCCTCGACAGCCGCCACATCGGCACCATTTCCTTATCGGAAATCTCCGGCATCTACCTTTTCCGTTTCTGGCCCCTGTTCTGATCAGTTGCCGGCCGGCATCCGTTCTGACGCCCAAACAAACATAACCCCCGGGAATTTCCGGGGGTTATGTGTTTGCGGCGGAAATTCGCGAACCGATCTCGATGTCCGCTTCCGTGCCGGCCGCAAGTTCCAGCACCGACCGGGCTTTCCAGACAAGCGGCCGGATGCGCCAGGGTTTGGTGTTTCGCTCGATCCGGATGACCGTTCCTTCCTCATCCAGGTAATACACGTCAATCGGAAACCGCATGAAGAACGTGTGAATCTGATTGCAGTCTTTCAGCAAAAGCCCTTTGGTTTCTCGCCGCCCCATGAGGCCCAGGAAACGGGAGAAGAAATTGTCGGCCAGTTCTGCTTCCAGGTTGGTTTTTCTGCCGCTTGTGCGGATCTCCAGCAATACGGTTTTCATGGCAGAAACGCCCCGTTCGGATGAAGCAGGCTGCCCGTAAACCGTTCATGGTGCACGTTTTGTTCCAGTTGCCGCAGGATTTCGTCGCTGATCCGGCGCTGTTCTTCCAGGTTCCGCTGGATTTCCCGGATGGTTTCCTGAATCGAGCGTTCGACCCGATCGGCGTCCACCGGGGGAGTTTTAACGTCCATCCGGGGCGGCGCAGCGGGGCTACGCTGGCCGGCGTTCCGCTCCGGCTTGCCGCCGGTCTCCCCGGAGTTGGTTTCCTGGGGCTCGCCGGACTCTTCGGCCGGCGTGGTCTCTTCCGGCTGGGCGGGAATTTGTGCGGGCCGGATGCCGGGAAGTCTGTCCAGCCATTTGTCCTGGTGGTATCCCGCAAGCAGCCCCGCGGCAAACGCGACCAAAAGCACGGCGGCCGCCGTCAGGGCCGTTTTCCATCTTTGCTTCACGCGAACACCTCCCAAAAAGGGGGCTTATACGACAAGCCCCCGGATTCGGTCTTTCAGAAGCGAATTTCGGGGCCGCTCCCGATTGGTTCGGATGGCCCGAATCAGCACGTCTTTCGCGCCAAACAAAAACAGTTGCTTTTTCATGCGCGTCCAGAGCGTGTAGATGAGCCGGCGCGTCAGCATGAAGAAGTGTTCTTTGAACACCGGCATGATGACCTTGCTCCACTCGGACCCTTGTGCCCGGTGGATGGTCATGGCGTAGGCGAGTTGGATCTCGTCGAACCGGTCGCGGGTGTATTCCACCTCTTCCCCGTCGAAGTCCACGATCAGGCGTTCTTCCTCTCCCGTCTGCGGGTCTTCCGGAATATACGCCTTGACGTAGCCGATCTGGCCGTTGACGAGGCCGTGGGCGTCATTTGGCACCTTCTGGATGACCTTGTCGCCCACACGGAAGATTTGCTGGCCGAACTTGACCTCGGCCTTTCCGGGCGCAGGCGGGTTGATTTCGCGCTGGATCAGTTTGTTGAGTTCGTGGACGCCGAACAGCGTCTTGTTCATGGGCGTCAGCACCACGACTTCATCCAGACCGTAGAGCCGCGCCGCCTGCACGAATTCCTCCAGCACCCGTTCCTGCAAAGTCAGTTCGTCTTCATGTTCGAAAAAGACGAAATCGCATGCGTCCGACAGGTCAGGCACAAAACCGTCCCGGACCATCAGGGCACGCTCCAGCGCGCTGCCGCCCAGACGGTGAACCTTCTTGAGATAGGTGGTCGGGATCTGGTTCGATTCCAGAATGTCGCCGAATATGCGTCCGGGGCCGACGGAGTCCAATTGGTCCTTGTCGCCCACGAGCACCACCGTCGTACCTTTGGCGATGGCCTGAAACAGATGGTGGGCCAGGTGCACGTCCAACATGGAACACTCGTCGATGATGATGAGGTCGCATGGCAAGCGGTGATGCTCGTTGTAGGCAAACTCCCAATGTCCGTTTTGCGGCCGGTAGCCGAGCAGTTTGTGAATGGTGAAAGCCGTGCGGCCTGTCGTCTCCGCCATCCGCCTGGCCGCCTTGCCGGTCGGCGCCGCAAGCCCTACATGCAAGGGGCGGCCGGCCAGTTTCTCAAGCGTGTAGATGATGCCTTGGATGATCGTCGTCTTCCCGCTCCCCGGCGGCCCCGTCACCACCGACAGTTGGTGGCTGGCCGCCTTCAGGATGGCCTCCTTCTGCTCGTCTTCCAGCCGGCTGATTTTCCTGTTTTGTCTTTGCAGATACTCGAAATCCTCAATGATTTGCCGGACGGCGCTCTGCTTGACGAACTTCGGCCCGCGGAGCCGGAGCAGATGCTTGGCCACGCCAACCTCGTACTTGTGATAGGCCGGCAGGTACACCCGGTCTCCTTTTTCCAGGTACAGCCGTTCGTTTTTGAGGAGCGAGATGACGGTTTGCTCGACGAGAAAGTTCGGTACGCTGTCCTGCTGCCGTGCGTTGAGCGTCCGGACGGCCTGCCGGATGAGCGCATCGAGCGGCAGGAACACGTGTCCTTCGGACAGGGCGCGCATCATGGCGTGGAAAACGCCCGCTTCGAGGCGGTTTTGGTCATGCGGATGGATATTGAAATAGGAGGCGATGAGGTCCGCGGCATGGAAATCGAACGCGTCGAAGTCGTACATCAGGATGTAGGGATTTTCCTTCAGCCGGTCCAGGGAGCCGCTTCCGTACTTCTTGTAGATTTTGAGGGCCATGTGCATGGTGAGTCCATAGGGCTTGAGCGTGGTGAACAGCACTTCGACCACCTCATGGTCCTGATGCCTGCGCACGGCCTTCTGGGCCGTTTTCGTCGAAATGCCCTTGACGGCCGTCACCTCATACGGATCGCGCTTGAATGCGGCCAGGGCGTCTTCCGCCCCGCCAAAATGCGCGATGATCTTTTCCGCCGTCTTGGGTCCGAACAGGTGCGCAAGGTACGAACGCGCTCCCTGCTCGCCCTGGTCGGACCGGCCGGCCCGTTCGAACCGGAATGTCTCACCGTATTTGTCCCGCCTCATGTACCCTTCGAACCAGAACACTTCCCCGCGCTTGCACGGGATCATTTCCCCGGCCGCCTTGATCCGCCTGCCGGTATCCGTTCTGACATGGACAACCGCGAACTCCATCGGCTTTGTAAAACCGTTGCGCGGGTACTGGATGAAGTCGATCACGCCTTCGATCCGTTGTACCGGCAGCGCCATCCCTCATCCCTCCGTTCTCGTTTTGTTACGTTATACCTGAATTATACCATTTTTCAACTTCACTTTCCACGATTTTGTGACACATTTTCATTTTTGATTACGTACTTCTTTCCTTATTCCTTTATTCGTTTTTTTCGTTATGCTACAATATTCATGTATGGTTCCAATATTCGATGAACGAAGGAGTTGGGAACGATGACGCGTCTCTATGTGTCTGTCAGGTGCGAGCGGTGCGGAAGTTACCACGGCGTGGATTGCGGCCCCTATTTCGGGCGGCAACTGGGCGACGAGCCGATCTCGCGGGGGCTTTGCATGTTTTGCGAGTTTGAAATGATGAAAACGATCAAGGAGAAAGGAGCGGCGGAAACGATGAACAACATGGTGATTCCTTACGTCGGGACGGTGAAACGGGCGCTGAGGGAGTACATCAACGAACTGGAGTACCGTATCGAAACCAATGCCCAGGGCGCCGAAAAAGCCGGCGAAGAACTGGGGCGCGCGGAAAAAGCCCTTGCCGCGATTTCCGGAAAGCCCTTCGGCGAAGAGAAAGTGAAGGAGTTGTTTGAGGCGGTCAAGGACTCGCCAAGCATGCGGCTTGCCGTTGCGCTGACGGCCTGGCACCTTGGATACACGATTCCGGGGGCCGAAAACATCCTGCAACATGCAGGCGTGCTGAAGCCGGCCGGAGAAGAAGCCGCATCATAAGCCGCACGCAGGCGCAATGGCCTTTTGCCGTTGCGCTTTATTGATTTGGATTTGCCATTTTGCATTTTGCAGGGAGGGAACTTCATGAAGACGGATGCCTTTCTTTCAACTCTTCTCGAAGGCCTCGATGTGTCCGCCCTGGAAAGCCGCCTGGCTGCTTCGCCGATAAACCCGAAAAACTTACAGATCTATGAAGCCTCTCCGAACGACTGGTTCCTGGTGGATGAAACGGGAACCAGTTGGGGAGTCATTTACGATCCGGACCTGGCGGCGCTGCTTGCTCATGCCCTGGAAGACCTGTCGATCCTGATGGAGAACATCCGGGCCATCCGGAAGGAGATGGAGCGGGAGCGGGCGCTGGAGGAGTTTCTGGAATGCCGGCCGCCGGCCGAACGGGGCGAACTGTTTGATGTCCCCCTTTCGGAGCGGGATGTATCCGATTTGGCGGGAACGGCGGAACCGGAAAGCCCCTTCCCGGCAGGCGCCCGGTTTGCCGGGAAACAGGCGCCTGGCGAGGTGCGCGAGATCCTGGCCGTTTTCCCCGACATCCGGCGCGTGCAATACCGGGTGATTCAAGGGGCGCGCGCAGGCTCCGCCCGCACCTGTTCGATCCCCTGGTTCCGGAAATGGGCAGGAGAAAGAATCGGGTGAGGTGTCCCACACAGTTCTTCTTAAATTAGGGGGGGTTGCTCTCTCCCGAGGGAAAACTTCCCAATCAAAGGCGAAGAGCCTGCCGTTTTGGCAGGCTCTTTTGACCACATGAACCGTTTCCGGCTCAAGGGCAGCATCAGTTCAATGACCACACCAACCATTGAGGTTGGAGGGCAGCATAGTCCTTTCTGTTCACTTTGATTCTACCCCGGAAAATCACCAAATGTCAAGAGGCGTCAGGATGACTTTCCTTGCCAGGCGCGATCTGTTCACGGGGCGCGCCCAATTCTTCCAGTTGCCGGGCAAAGGTCCGGTTCTTTTCTTCCAGTTCCTGGACCCGCTTTTTCAATTTCAAGATCTGGTGAAACACATCTGGCGCGTAATGGGCGCAAATTTTCATCTCCAGCACTTTCAGGAGGTTTGTTCCATACGGGATGAGTCCTGGGCACTTCAGTCCGGCATTGACCTGGTCAATCCAGTCGGCCTTTGGGACGTAATCCTTGATGTTGCACCCCAGATCCCTGATGATGCGATTTTTGGAAATGATCCGGATTTGGTGGAGTTGAAGAATGGTTTCATTTGGAAAAATCGCGCCATCTGCCGGTACGACCAGATTCATCTCTTGAATGTCCGGTTCCAAACGCAATATTTTATTGTTTTCATTGCTTGTCGTGGGAACCACAACCATCATATCCTTGAAATTACGCAGCACGATGGCCGGATGAGGAAGCGACCCTTCATCACCGATGTTATATCCCAAATCGACAAACACTTTGCGGCCGCGTGAATATTTCAGTGTGGCCTCGTTTCGGTATGGCGCTTTTCTTTTGGGTCCGAAAAACCCAATTTCATTCCAGGTATCCTGCCACAAAATGAATGGAATCACAGTTTTGACGGGCAGCGGTTCCATCAACATTTGCGTGTCTTGCAGAACATGTTCGAGTTCGGTTTTTGTCTGGGGATGCTTATGGACCGGAATGTTAAGGTGTCTGATGGACAAAAGATTCTCTTTTTGAATCGGCATATTTTCCCTCCAGGGCTTTTTGTTCCGTTTATAACAAATATACAGGCAAAAGACATTTGTGTCTGCCATGCCCCCGGCAAGCGGGGGCCTTCATTTTTTTCAGGCAGAAGTCGCCCGGTCCATCACTTCCACGCTGCTGACCATGTAGTCCCAGCCGATGCAATGGCTGAGAAGCAGCGTGACGACAACCGGAACCTCTTTGAACCGGATGACATCGTAGCGGTAAGGGGTCCCGCCGTCGGACAGTTCCAGGGCGCCCTCTTCCACATCAAAGTCGGCTTCGATCCCCTGGCTGGCGAGGAAGTCGCTGGCAACCTGCCCCGTATCCGGATAGTCCCGGTCCTCCATGATCGTTTTCTCTTCTTCGAAAATCGCAAGCAGTTTTTCCTTCAGATTGCTCATCTGACACACTCCTTCATTGTCTTGATTCGTTTTTTGAGTCACTCAAAATATAGCGAATGTTGATTTGCGTTTTCAAGTTATTCTTTTTTTATTCCGTTATTCGTTGAAACGGACGAACATCCTTTGATACAATACCTGTGAAACGGCTGCGGCCGTTTCACAAGGCGGGGTGTTCGACACCGGGGTCGGATGCCCCGCCTTTTTTTTGTTCCCTTGTTCCTGTTTCATTCCGATGTTCTGTAAATCGGTCATAAAATATGTTACAATATTCGTGGTTGATTCTTTTATTCATAATTCGACGGCGAAGGAGGATGAGGAAGATGTTTGGACTTCCGGATTACAAAACCGTGGCCGCGGTGATGCCGAGGCCGCCGCGAAACTGAAGTCAATAAAGGAAGCGCTTCTGCTCATCGCCCAGGGCAGCGCAAAGCGGAAACGGTTTTGATCCGGAACCGGAAATCACGAAGACGAAGGGGAGATGAAGGATGAAGAAGGCGTTGGAAGTGCTCAAACGGGAACTTCGGCACGTCGAATACCTGCTCGACCCAAAAACGGGCTGGGTGGTTGCCGAAGCCGATCCCGGAACACGGGAAGCGCGGATCGCAATGAAGGAGCATGACGATCCCACCCTTTGGAAGGAGGCCTTCTGGCCGGAAGACCTGGATGGCAAGATCAGGCCCGGGGTGATCGTCTCCGGTAACTGGCGGGACGACGACGTTTTCGAGATCGAGGAGGCTTACACGCAAGATGAACTCTTGCAACTGAAAAACGATCTGGAAGAGGCCATCTTCGATCTGGAAACGCCTCGCTTCATCGAAGTCCGCACCACAGACGGGCAGACGCTTTCACCCGTCATCATCCGGGACCTGAAGGAAGCGGTCCTGAACATCCATGACGAGATGGATGCGGACTGCTTGCCGGGGCTGGATTCGGTCACCATCTACGGCGAGCACGGGGAAGTGGCGTACCGTTATATGCCGGCCCGCGATCTCGCCAGGCAGGGGCTGGCCGAATACATCGCGGAACATGGCCGCGAAGTCATCCAGGAAAAGGACGCCGGCGATGTCATCCGTCCCATGGGGATGGGATGCCGGTACGTGAAGATTTTCCCCGTCAAGGGGGAGTGAACCATTCCCGGCGGCCCCTCCCGGCCGCCGGCCAAATCAAAACTTCGACGAGGAAGGGGATCAAAAATGAATCATGCACTGGAACTGCTCAAGGCAGAAGCCGAAAAGATCCGGAAGGCGCTAAACAACGAAGCGGGAGGCGTGGTCCGGGCCATCAAGCCGGACGGCTCACCCATGATTACGCTGGCCGGCTATCCGGAAGACCGGGCCTACTGGCGGCCCGCCTGCTCCGACGACAAGGAACTGCTGAAATCTCTCCGCGTGGGGGACTACGTGATCGGGCAGGTGGGAACGGGCCGCGTCTTTCATGCGTTCCACATCGTGGAAGCCGGCAGCCGCGAGATGTTCGAGAAGCGGCTCAAGGAACTGGAGGACGCCATGGCGGCTCTCGAAAAACCGAGGTTTTGCGCCGTCATTCAGCGCGAAGGAACCATCCGGCCGCCGAGGTTCTCCAATGATCTCGCCGCACTGGTCCGGGAACTGCACGCGGAACTGGATGACGAGTTCGACCATGAAACGGATGATTGCCGCGTGTTCAACGAAGAAGGCCAACTCGTCTACATCTTCACCCCGCTTTGGGAACTGGAGAGAGACGGGGACGCCGAATATATCACCGAAAACGGCTGCGATATTGTCACGATGCCCGATCAGGGGGCCGTGATTTCGGGAGTGGTGCACCTGACGCGCGTGTATCCGGACGAAGCGGATCGGGAAGGTGATCCGAAATGATGCAGGGCTGGATCATTTCCGGCATCCCTGCTCCCGCGAAGCAAAAAGCACCCATACGTCTGGTATGGGTGCTTTTTGTCATCGCGACAATTCATGAAGCAGGATCGGATCGGCCCGGCGCAGCACGTCCTGCGCCGCCTTCAGATACCCCAGCACGCCCTCCATGCCTTCCATGAGGTAATCCCACAAGGCGCCCGGCGCAAAGGCGTCTTGCAGGGCCTCGTCGATCTGTTCCGGGGAAAGGAACACCACGTCTTCGCATTCAAAGGACGGATGGAGACCGGCATACAGGTCCCGGCAGACCGAAAGTTCGTAGTCCAGGGCAATCAGCAGCCGGATTTTTTCCTCCGCCGGAAGCCTCCCGTGTTCCACGCCATGCGCGGCCTCAAGGAGATGCATGATGCGCTCCTCCAGACAAGAGAAGGAATCTTCAAGATAAAAGAGCCGGCCTTTTACCCGCATCCCGGTGATCGGGTCAATGCGGCTTTCGGCGGCCAGGTGTCCTTCCCGCGTCTTCTGCACAATGCCGCTTTTCACCAGGCGGCGCAAGTCCAGGTCGTCATACCTGCGCTCAAAAACGGTTCCCCATCTCCGGACAAGAAAGGAGCGCAAGTCGGCGGCAAAACGACGTTTGGCGGGTTTTTGCTGCTTCAAAGGCTTGCCTTCATGCATGTCCTGACGCAACCTCCTTCAGCCGCAAAAACGGACCTGAGCGGAAAAATGCGGAAACAAATGATACGATGTTTGTTCATTTTGACATATGAACGCCAATAATGCCATTAATTTTGATTCGATTACGTGATACGCAATTTGTTTTTGTATTTTTGATATGATACGTTATTCATATACCGGTTATGGCAAACCATCCCTGGAATCAGACCAGCAGGAGCGATCGGGAGTGGACATTCTCCTTTACTATCTGTTTTCCTCCGTGGAATACGTGGCGATGTTCATTCTCACCTTCCGCCTGTTTCGCCTGTCTCTGGCGGGAACCGGGTGGCGGCTGGTTTTGGCCTGTTTGCTGCTGACCAACGTGGACCAGAGCGTCCGCTTCTTGTACGACGCTCCCGAAATTGCGCCGCTCGTGCAACTGGTCCTCATGTTTTTCCTGATGTGGCTTCTCTTTGGCATCCACCCGTTTTACGCCTCCTTCGTCGGTGTGACAGGGTACATGCTGTACGTATCGGTAGCCAATTTCTGGATTTCCCTTCTCCCCGCGTTTGGGGCCATTGACATCGCCAACCTGAGCGATCCGAACCACATCGACAACCGGCTGCTGCAATGCGCAACAGCCTTCACCACGCTTCTGGCCGCTCGGATCATCCAGGTAAAAGGTTGGGGATTCAACTTTGTGCCGGACGATCACGAGGCGCGCGTCCGGCTGACCTGGACCAACCGTTTTGCGCTGGCCAACGTTCTGCTGTCCGCTTTTGTCGTCGCGGTCGGGTACTATGTGTTCCTCGATTATCGGCAGATCCCGTCCATGTTCATCTCGCTCGCGTTCTGGATTGCGCTCGCGCTTTTGCTGTATCTGTCCAAGCGAAAGAACGAGGAGTGACAGCATGGAGAAACTGGCTCACCGGCTTGCGGTCAGGATTCACGCCGCAGGCTCCGGAACGGTCCCGCTTCCGGTGCTTGCAAACGGCCTGACCCACATGCTCATGTCCCTCACCATTGTCTGCGTTTCCCTTTTTGTCGGGATTTTGACGGGGCGCGCGGCGGAAACGGTCATCTGCCTCTTTTGTTTTTCGACCTTGAGGCGCCTCACCGGCGGCCGTCACATGAAGACGGTGAGCCGCTGCGTGGCGTTTTCGAGCGTGCTCATGATTATGCTCGCACACCTTCCTGTCCGGGATGAAACCGTCATCCTGGCCATGAACCTGTTTGGCCTGGCCTGCGTGCTTCTTTTTGCGCCGACCTTCGTGTCCACGGAGGCGGGCGGGCGGCGCCGCCGCCTGCTGCTGAAGGCCGCGGCCGCCGGGCTGGTGTGCGGCAATTTCTTCTTCGCAAACGCCCAGGCGGCGCTCGCCTTTGCCGCCCAGGGGCTTCTGCTCATTCCCGGAAGAAAGGAGGAATGCGCGACATGAGCAAGGTGCTGGCGAACGTCGTGGGCGCCGTGGCCGAGAAGGTTGCCCGCATGAACGCCGCCGTCGGCAAACCCTGGACGGGCTGCCTGCCGACTCCGAAGGAACTGCGGAAGTAATGCGGTCATGGAGTGATCCGATTGATTCCTGTCTACTACCGTGGCAAGCACGAGGACGAAGACAAGATCGTATGGATCAAACCGGATGACATCCTGACCGTCAAAATGGTCGGTGAAGGAAGAAACGGGAAAACCTCTATCCACACGGTGGACGGGTCGGTCTACGAACCGATCGACACCATCACGAAGTGGCACAAACTCCTGGAACCGCACGGATTCATGCGGCTGGCCAGGGACAACACAACGAACCTCAACCACGTCAAAGATTTGCAAGCGTACGAACAGAGAGTGTATTTCGAGAAGCCGTTCAACAAAAACTCTCTGTTCGTTTATGCCTCGAACGCTTGTGTCAGGTTTGTGCAAAGGATCCTGAAAAACCGGGAAAAGGAAAACGTCCCGAACCCATAAAATCAAACCCCCGCCCGCAAGCGGGGGTTTGATTTTGCTCCAAAAAATGAATGAAAGAGACGCCCGGGCCGCGTCAGCAGCCCTTCGTCTCGCCGATGAGGACCACTATCACACCACAGATGTGCCTGTTTCCCCTCCTGTTTCCATTTTATCCAAAACAGCGACTTTGCAGAATTCCCCGTTCGTTCCCATCAAAATGCTATTGCGAAGCCAAACAAAAATGGTTATAATATTGGA